>JADMIO011235734.1_pt1 | contig 111204 bp, 100 predicted proteins | sample 8958161 | NCBI WGS metagenome assembly JADMIO01 (sample SAMN16585339, study PRJNA669376) | soil metagenome | isolation source: Crop rotation soil | place: USA: Cullars Rotation, Alabama | collected 2011 | reverse complement strand
GCCGCGACTTCAAGTCACGTGAATTCCAAGCTTCGGATCCCACTGTGCTGGAAAGGGCTTCCTTCGCCGAACGAAGATCCGGCTCGGAAACGATTTCGAGCAGCGGCGTGCCGGCACGATTGAGATCGATGCCGCTGGCGCCGGGCAGGCCCTCGTGCAGGGACTTGCCCGCATCCTCCTCGAGATGGGCGCGCGTGATGCCGATGCGCTTCTTCGTGCCGTCCTCGAGCAGGATCTCGAGAGCGCCTTGCGCGACGATCGGCAACTCGTACTGGCTGATCTGGTAGCCCTTGGGAAGATCGGGATAGAAATAATTCTTGCGCGCGAACACCGAGTGATGCGCGACGCGTGCACCGATGGCCAGCCCGAATTTGACCGCCATGCGCACGGCTTCGCCGTTCAGTACCGGCAGCACACCTGGATACGCGAGATCGACCAGGTTCGCCTGCACGTTCGGGCTCGCGCCATAGGCCGTGGCCGACCCTGAAAAGAGTTTCGAGCGCGTGGCGAGCTGCGCGTGAATCTCGAGCCCTATTACGGTTTCCCAAGTCATTTCTCGTAGTCCGGTGGCATGCGGCGATGCCAGTCCGTCTCCCTCTGCAACCCGTGCGCGGCGTTGAGAATGCGGGCCTCACCGAAATGCGGGCCCACGATCTGCAAGCCGACTGGAAGCTTACCCACGAAGCCGCACGGAACCGACACCGCGGGCAAGCCCGCGAGGTTTGCCCCGATCGTGTAAATATCATTCAGATACATCGTGACCGGATCCGAGGTCTTGTCGCCGATGCCGAAGGCGGGCGTGGGCGTAGTCGGGCCCATCAGCACATCCACTTCCTGAAAAGCGCGATCGAAATCGCTGGAAATCAGCCGCCGCACCTTCTGCGCCTGCAGATAGTAGGCGTCGTAATAGCCGGCGGAGAGCACGTAGGTGCCAGTCATGATGCGGCGCTTCACTTCGGCGCCAAAGCCCTCGCCACGGGAGCGCTTGTACAGATCTGCGAGGTCGCGCGGATTCTGGCAGCGATAGCCGTACCGCACTCCATCGAAGCGCGCCAGGTTCGCCGAACACTCCGCAGGCGCGACGACGTAGTAGACCGGCACCGACATTGGGAGATTCGGCAAGCTCACTTCACTCAGCGTCGCGCCGAGCTTTTCGTAAACGGCGAGCGCTTCGCGTACCTGCGCTTCGACCTGCGCATCGAGGCCGGCATCGAAAAATTCCTTCAGCAGACCGATGCGCAACCCTTTCAACGGCTCATTCAGCGTTGCAGCGTAGTCCGGCACGGGCTTGTCGACGCTCGTCGAGTCCCGTGGATCGAAGCCGGCCATGGCTCCGAGCAGCAACGCTGCATCTTCAGCGCTCGCCGCCAGCACGCCCGCCTGATCGAGACTCGACGCGAAAGCGATCATGCCGTAGCGCGAAACACGCCCATAAGTTGGCTTCAGACCCGTCACTCCAGTGAGTGCAGCGGGCTGGCGGATCGACCCGCCGGTATCCGTTGCAGTGGCCACCGGCGCAAGGCGTGCCGCCACGGCAGCCGCCGATCCTCCGGATGAGCCTCCAGGGACCTTGGAGGGATCCCAGGGATTGCGCACCGGCCCGAAGTAGCTCGTCTCGTTTGACGAGCCCATGGCGAACTCGTCCATGTTGGTCTTGCCGAGCAGCACCGTGCCGGCCGCCTTGAGCTTGGCGACCAGCGTCGCGTCGTAAGGCGAGATGAAGTTTTCGAGCATTCGGGAGCCGCACGTCGTGCGCAGCCCCTCTGTGCAGAAGATGTCCTTGTGCACGAGAGGAAGGCCCGTGAGCGGACCTGCCCGACCTGCTGCGAGCACCTGATCTGCAGCTCGCGCGGACGCCAGAGCTGTGTCGCGCGTCACGGAAATGAAGGCGTTGAGCTTTGCCTGACTCGCTTCGATGCGGCCCAGATAGGTTTCGGCGAGCTCGACACTCGAATATTTGCGTGCGCGAAGGCCCGCAGCGAGCTCGGTGAGCGTGCTGGCGTGGATCATTGCTCGCCCCTTCCTGGGGCTCGCCCCCGCTTCGCGGTGGCCGACACGCGCTGCGCGCGCATCGTCATGAACTGCTCCAGGCAGTTCATTCTATGACCTTCGGCACGATGTAGAGGCCCGCTTCCACCTGCGGGGCGTTGGCCTGATAACGGTCCCGGCGGTCGTCTTCCGTGATCTCGTCTGCGCGCATGCGCTGGGCGAGACCCGGCAGCGGATGTGCCATCGGCGTCACGCTTTTCGTCTGCGCACTGTTGAGTTGGCTCACAAAATCGAGGATGGAAGAGAGGCTCTGCTGGTACACGGGCACTTCGCCCTCATTGAGCTCGAGGCGCGCCAGGTGGGCAATGCTTGCGATCTGCTCTTTCGTCAGGGCCATGTGAAGCCTGTGGAGAAGTGCGAAAAACTGCGCAAAATCATACAGCTTGCCTTGCTGATTGTCGTTATGGTTGATAGATTACGCGCCACTTTCGGGGTCGCTCCCGCCGCTTGAAATTCCGGTCTCACGCATGTTCAAACGCCTGCGCGGCTATTTTTCCAGCGATCTATCCATAGACCTGGGAACAGCCAATACGCTGATCTACGTGCGCGACAAGGGCATCGTCCTCAACGAGCCCTCGGTCGTCGCCGTACAGGATGAGCCTTCCCGTGGAGGCAAGGTCATCGTTGCCGTGGGCGCGGAGGCCAAAGGCATGCTGGGCCGCACACCCGGCCACATCAACGCCGTGCGCCCCATGAAGGATGGCGTCATCGCCGACTTCACCTACACGGAGAAGATGCTCCAGTTCTTCATCAACAAGGTGCACGGCCAGCGGATGCTCAAGCCTTCGCCGCGCGTGCTCGTGTGCGTGCCTTTCGGCTCTACCCAGGTCGAACGCCGCGCCATCCGCGAATCGGCTGAGGGCGCTGGCGCCCGTACTGTAGCCATCGTCAGCGAGCCCATGGCCGCGGCGGTCGGCGCCGGCCTGCCGGTGAATGAGGCGCGCGGCTCCATGGTTCTCGATATCGGTGGCGGCACCTCCGAAGTCGCCGTCCTGTCGCTGAATGGCATCGTTTATGCGAACTCGGCGCGCATCGGCGGCGACCGCTTCGATGAAGCGATCATGAACTACGTGCGCCGCAACTACGGCATCCTCATCGGCGAGGCGACCGCGGAGCGCATCAAAATCGAAATCGGTTCGGCCTACCCCGGCCAGCAGGTGCGCGAGCTGTCGGTCAAGGGACGCAACCTTTCCGAGGGCGTGCCGCGCAGCTTCACACTGAACAGCAACGAGATTCTCGAAGCGCTGCAGGAACCTCTGCAGAGCATCGTCAGCGCGGTAAAGCAGGCGCTGGAGCAGACTCCTCCCGAGCTCGGCGCGGATGTCGCCGAGCGCGGCATCGTCCTTACCGGTGGCGGCGCGCTGCTGCGGGATATCGACAAGCTGCTCACCGAAGAGACCGGCCTTCCCGTCGTGGTCGCCGACGACCCGCTCACCTGCGTCGCGCGCGGCGGCGGACGCATTCTCGAGCTGATGGACGAGCTGGGCCCCGGTCACTTCGGCCTCGAGTAGTCCGGGCCCTCGTGGCCTTCGGCACTCCCCAACGCTCCCTGCCCGCTCGCGGTGCCTCCCCAGGCTTCCGCTTCACGCTCTACGCGATCCTCTCGATCACGCTGATGTTCCTCGACCAGCGCAGTGGCTGGCTGGACCATGCCCGGTATGTCATGCAGGGAGCGGCTTATCCGATCCAGCTGGCGGTGAACTCGCCTTCCGCGGCGTGGCACTGGCTCGAGGAAAGCTTCGAAACGCGTGATTCACTGCGCGCCGAGAACATGCAGCTGAAGCAGCAGGAGCGCGCGCTGCAGCTGCGCATGCTGCGCTACGAAGCGCTGACGCGGGAAAACGCCACGTTGCGCGGGCTCGAAGCCGCGCTGCCGCCGGTGGCTGAGCGCTGGCTCGTGGGTGAAGTGGTCAATGTCGAGGTGAACAGCCTGAGACAGCGCATCCTCATCAATCGCGGCACTCAGAACGGAATCTTCAAGGCGCAAGCCGTGGTCGATGCGAGCGGACTGCTCGGACAAACCACGCGGGTCGGACCGTGGAGCGCCGAAGTCATTCTCATCACTGATCCGGAGCATGCCGTGCCGGTGCAGATCCAGCGCACCGGGCTGCGCACCATTGCAGTCGGCGCTGGCACGACCGGCGCGCTCGCACTGCCCTATCTGCCTGGCAACGCAGATGTGAAGAAAGGAGATCTTCTCGTCACATCGGGGCTGGGTGGCGTGTTTCCGGAAGGCTATCCGGTCGCGCGAGTCGCCGAAGTCCATCGCGATGCCGTGCAACCGCTTGCGCAGGTCCGTGCTACGCCACTCGCACAAATCGACAGCGACCGGGAAGTGATGCTGCTCTGGTTCAAGGCAGGCCACCCCGCTTCGCCAGTCGATGCCAAGAGCGGCGACCTCGCGGCCGGCCGCGCGGACATTCAGCCACGCATCGCGCCACCACCGCCGAAGCCAACGGCCACGAAACCGGTCGCGACACCCGCTGCGCAACCCACTGCGCCTGCGACTGCTCCTTCGAAACCCGCGCCTGCGCGAGCGGCTGCGCCGCAGCCGGAAAAGAAACCATGAACGCGCGTATTCGCGAGCCGCGCGGAAGAATGCTGGCGAGCACGGTCGTCGCGCTCATTCTTTCTTCTCTTCCGCTGCCGCTGCCCTTCGATGCCTTCAGGCCACCGTTCCTGGTGCTCATCGTCATGTATTGGTCCATTGCTGCGCCGCGCGCTGGCGGGTTGATGCTGGGCTTTGTCGGCGGCGTTGCACTGGATATCTTCACTGGCTCGGTGCTCGGCCAGCATGCCCTGGCGCTTTCGCTCATCACGTATATCGCAGTGCGTGAGCACCAGAAGATCCGCTCCAAGCCCTACTTCCAGCAATCGCTGATGGTGCTCGGGGCGCTGTTCCTCTACGAAGCGGTGCTGTTCTCCATCGATGGCTGGAGTGGCCATCCCATCACCAGCGGCTGGCGCTGGATGCACATCATCTCCGGCGCGATCCTCTGGCCGTTCCTCGCGGCGCTTCTCGAGCGCACGCACGACCCGCGCTGACACCATGGTTCGCGGCGTTCGCATCAAGGATCACTATCAGGAGCAGCGGCTCTTCGACACGCGCGCCATCGTGGCCGGGTGTGTCATCGCGGCGCTCAGCATCACGCTTTTCGCCCGCCTGTTCACGCTGCAGGTGCTGCGGTATGACTACTACACCGAGCTGGCGCAGGGTAACCGGATCAAGATCGAGCCCATTCCGGCCGCTCGCGGGCTCATTCTCGACCGCAACGGCGAGGTGCTGGCCGCCAACCAGCCGGCTTATCAGCTCGAGCTCATTCCCGAGCAGGTGACTGACCTCGACAAGGAGCTCAATGGCCTGATGGCGCTCGGGCTCGTCGGAGTCGAAGACGTGCCCGATCTCAAACGCACGATCAAATCGCGCCGCAAGTTCGACAGCGTGCCGGTGCGCCTGCGCATGACCGAAGAGGACATTGCCCGATTTGCGGTGCGGCGATTCGAATTCCCGGGCTTCGACATCAAGACCCGCGCCACCCGCTTCTATCCGAACGGCGAGCTCGCGGTTCACGCTCTGGGCTACGTGAGCGCGATCAGCGAGAGCGATCTCAAGAAGATCGATCGCAACGCCTATGCCGGCACTTCGCTCATCGGCAAGCTCGGCATCGAGAGCGCCTTCGAGCCACAGCTGCATGGCACCAACGGCTTTCGCGAAATTCTGATCAACGCTCAGGGACGCTCGGTGCAGCGCCAGGGCGCGCTGGTGCGAGATCTGCGCACACAGGCGCCCACTTCAGGCGAAGATCTGATTCTCGCGCTCGATTTCAAGGTTCAGCGGGTCGCGGAACAGGAGCTCGGCACTCGTCGCGGCGCCGTCGTCGCGCTCGACCCCGACAACGGCGATGTGATCGCGTTGGTGAGCCGGCCTGGATTCGATCCCAGCCTGTTCGGCCGCGGACTCACGCGGGCCGAATACGCTGCGCTGCGGGATGACGACGATCTGCCACTGATCAATCGAGCGCTGCGCGGCACTTATCCATCCGGCTCGACGATCAAAATGGGGCTTGCGCTCGCCGGCCTCGTGGATCACGCCATCTCGGCGGACACTCACAAATTCTGTCCGGGCATCTATCGTCTCCCGGGCAGCAGCCGCATCGCGCACGAAGCGCGTGTGGGTGGCAGGCACGGGTCCGTCGACATGCGCGATGCGATCGCGCGCTCGTGCGACGTCTACTTCTACGATCTCGCCAATACGCTCGGCGTGGATCAGATCGCCTCGTTCCTGGGTCTCTTCGGATTCGGACACCCCACCGGCATCGACATCGGCGGCGAGAAGTCCGGCCTGCTGCCATCGCGGGAATGGAAGCGCCGCGCGTTCGCGCGGCCGGCAGATCAGGTGTGGTATCCGGGCGAGACCATCAATTTTGGCGTCGGGCAGGGCTATTTTCTCGTGACGCCGCTGCAGCTCGCGCATTACACGAGCATGCTCGCCAACCGGGGGAAGTCTTTCAAACCGCGCCTGGTGACGGCGCTGCGCGACCCGATGACCGGCAAGGTGCGCCGGCTCGCTCCGGTCAGAACCGAGGAGGAAATCAAATCCGCGAGCCCGCAGCAATGGCAGGTGATCATGGAAGGCATGGCCGGAACGATGCGCGGACGTGGCACGGCCGCGGCGATTGCAGGAAGGAACATGACCTACACCATTGCGGGAAAAACCGGCACCGCGCAGGTGTTCTCGCTCGACAAGAACGAGAAGTACGACGAGAAGACCCTGCAGGAGCGACTGCGTGACCATTCCTGGTTCGTCGCCTTCGCACCGGCCGAAGCGCCGAAGATCGCAATCGCCGTGCTGGTCGAGAACGGAGGTTACGGCTCGACGGGCGCGGCACCGATTGCCCGCAAGGTGCTGGATGCCTATCTCGTCACTGACGACGGGAAACTGAAATATCCGTTACCACCGGGCACTCCCCCGCTGTTGCCGCGATCGTCCGTCGTGCACGACGATGAGGCGCCGTCCGACTGAGCGGATGGACTGAACACCTCACATGATCTACGAAGAAGTCACCTCTGAATCCCGAGCGCGCCGCACCGTAACCGGTACGGCGCGGATGTTGCTCGCGCTAAAGATGGATGGGCCGCTGCTCATCGGACTCGCGCTGGTTGCCGTCTACGGTCTGATCGTTCTCTATAGCTCTTCCGGGCAGGACATGGGGAGCGTCGGGCGCGCGGCGATCCGCCTCGGAGTGGGTATCGCCGCCATGCTCGCATTGGCCCAGGTGAATCCCAACTTCCTGCGGCGCAGCTCACCGTGGCTCTACGGGCTCGGCATGATCCTGCTGGTCGTCGTCGACGTCACCGGCTACATCGGCAAAGGCGCACAACGCTGGCTGGATCTGGGATTCGTCCGCTTCCAGCCTTCCGAGGTCATGAAGCTGGCCGTGCCCATGGTCTGCGCCTGGTTCCTGCACGAACGGCCACTGCCGCCGAACGCAAAGCACCTCATGATTCTCGCGGCAATCATCCTCGCACCGGTGGTGCTCGTGGTGTTGCAGCCTGATCTCGGCACAGGCGTGCTCATCGTCATCGCAGGAACGCTCGTCGTGCTGATGGCAGGGCTGCAGATGCGCATCATCGCGAGTCTCGCGGCGCTCGCCGCCATCGGCGCGTGGTTCGGGTGGAGCCTGCTGCACGATTATCAGCGCCAGCGGGTGCTGACTTTTCTGGATCCCCAGACAGACCCGCTCGGCGCGGGCTATCACATCATTCAATCGCAGATCGCGATCGGCTCGGGGGGCGTATTCGGCAAAGGCTGGATGAACGGCAGCCAGGCGCAGCTCGAGTTTCTTCCCGAGAGCACGACCGACTTCGTATTCGCAGTGATCGGTGAGGAATTCGGCCTGCTCGGGCTCGCGATCCTGCTGCTGTTGTATCTTTTCGTCGTCGGCCGCGCTCTTTGGCTCGCGATGCAGACTCAGGACACGTTCGCACGCCTGCTCGCGGGCAGCCTGGCGCTGACTTTTTTCGTCTACGTCTTCATCAATACCGGTATGGTGAGCGGCCTGCTCCCGGTAGTTGGCGTGCCGCTGCCATTGGTCAGCTACGGCGGCACATCGATGGTGACCCTGCTGGCGGGCTTCGGTATTCTCATGTCGCTCTATTCCCACCGCAAACTCATTGGCTCGTGACAGAGCTTACAAGGTCAAAATATTGCTTCGTCGCGCGCTAGCTTCAATTGCCATCGTGATGCTCTCGCCGGCGAGTGCCGCACCCGATGCCGACGCCGGGTTCGACCTCACCCGGCCCGAGATCCGCTCCTTCATCGACGACGTCGCGAAGCGCGACAAGCTCAAGGCCCGAACGCTCAAAAAGCTGCTGGAGAAGGCCGCCCCGCAGCCCAAGATCATCGAGCTCATGAACAAGCCTGCGGAGAAGGTTGCGCCCTGGTGGCAATACCGCGAGCGGTTCATCACCGAAGAGCGCATCTCGCGCGGTGTGCAGTTCTGGCAGGAGAACCGCGAGCCGCTCGAACGCATCGCCGCCGAGCGCGGCGTGCCGCCCGAATATCTGGTTGCGATCGTTGGGGTCGAAACCTCGTACGGGCGCATCATGGGGCGCTTCCGCGTGCTCGACGCGCTCGCCACGCTCGCTTTCGACTACCCCGCGCGCGCAGATTTCTTCCGCAAGGAGCTCGAGGAATTCGTGCTGCTGACGCGGGAGAACAAACTCGATCCGCTGGTCGTCACGGGCTCGTACGCCGGAGCCATGGGCGCACCTCAATTCATGCCATCGAGTTACCGGCGCTACGCCGTCGACGGTGACGATGACGAGCTGCGAGACCTGTGGATTTCGTGGCCGGACGTCTTTGCAAGCGTGGCCAATTATTTTCGCGAGCATGGCTGGGAGACGGGCGGCCCGGTGGTCGTCGAAGCCCGCCAGGCACCGGACCCGACGTTCACGATCAATACCCGGAATCTCGAGCTCAACGAGACGCTCGGCTCGCTGAATGCCAACGGCGTGCAGGTCGACCTGCCATTACCTGCGGAGACCAAAGCCCTGCTCATTTCGGCCGAGCAGCGCGATGGCCCGGCCTATCGCGTCGGTTTCAAGAATTTCCAGGTCATCACTCGCTACAACCGCAGCGCCCGCTATGCGATGGCGGTCAACGACCTCGCGGAAGTCATCGCCGCAAGAATCCACAGTCCTGCGACTACTCCCGCGGCAGACAAATAGTGCGTGCACTGGCGTTAGGGCTGTCTTGGAGTGCACTGCTGCTGACGGCGTGCTCAACAGCGCCACGACGTGAGCCGCCGCCCCCGATCCAAACGCCACCGCCATCCCCAGCACCGGAACAGCCTGGCCCGGCAAAGCCCGACGTTGCCAAGATTCCTGACGCCGTGCCGCGAGTGGAGCCTCGCAGCAAGCGCGGCAATCCACCGTTCTATCAAGTGCTCGGCAGGCGCTATGCGGTGCTTCCGAGTGCCGAAGGCTATCTCGAGCGGGGTGTCGCCTCCTGGTACGGCCCCACCTTTCATGGCGAGCTCACTTCGATGGGCGAGCGTTACGACATGTACGCCATGACCGCGGCGCACAAGACTCTGCCGCTGCCCGCTTACGCGCGTGTCACGAACCTGAAGAACGGCAAGAGCGTGGTCGTTCGCATCAACGACCGCGGTCCTTTCGTCGCGACACGGATCATCGATCTGTCGTACACGGCAGCGTCGCACCTGGACATGCTCCGCGATGGAACTGCGATGGTCGAAGTTCGCGCCCTCATTCCTGGTCAGCCCGATCCCATCACGCGAAGCTCGGAGCTGCCACCGCAGCAGCTCTTCGTGCAGGCCGGCGCATTTTCCGACCCCGCGAACGCCGATCGGCTGGTGACCAAGCTCCGCTCGAATGGTCTCAGCAACGCAGCCGTCGCATCGCGGCCGGATGGCAAGCCGCCCCTCTATCGGGTGCGAGTCGGCCCGGTGAGCAGCGTTCGCGAGTTCGACTCCCTGGTCGCCCGCCTCAACGCGCTGGGCATCCGGGACGCAAGGCTCGCTGCCGACTGACCCGCGCTGCATTAGAATTCACGGCCTTCCGCCAAGGCCGCCGCCGAAGGATCCCGAGGATGTCGCTCAATCGTCGCTTTTCGCCATTCGCCCTGCTCGCTGCGATGCTCGTCGCGGCTCCTCACGCCTTCGCGTTCGCCGCAACGCCGGTCCCCAAGCCGCCGGCGATCGATGCGCGGTCCCATATCCTGCTGGACTACGACAGCGGCCGCGTGCTCGCCGAGAAAGAACCCGATGCTCGCGTCGAGCCTGCGAGCATCACCAAGGTGATGACCGTCTACGTCGCCTTCGATGCGCTGCGCGAAAAACGCGTGACGATGGATACGGACGTGCCGATCAGCGAGAAGGCCTGGCGTCAGGGCAAGGACTCCACCGAATCGCGCATGTTTCTCGAAGTCGGCAAGACCGCGAAGCTCGGCGATCTGCTGAAGGGGATCATCATCCAGTCCGGCAACGATGCCGCGGTGGCGATCGCCGAGTACCTCGGCGGCAGCGAGCAGGGCTTCGCCGAGATGATGAATCACTACGCCGCCAAGATCGGCATGAAGAACACGCATTATATGGATGCCAGCGGCATGCCGGATGCGCAGCACTACACGACCGCGCGCGACATCGCGACACTCTCGCAGGCATTGATCCGCGATTTTCCGGACCAGTACAAGATCTTCGCGGAGAAGGAATACACGTATCACAACATCAAGCAGCAGAACCGCAACGGCCTGCTGTGGAAGGACCCCACGGTCGACGGCATCAAGACCGGCCATACGGAGTCGGCGGGATACTGCCTGGCCGCTTCCGCAAAGCGGGGCGACATGCGGCTCATTTCCGTGGTGATGGGAACGCCCTCGATCAAGGCGCGTGAGTCCGCCAACGCAACGCTGCTGAGCTACGGGTACACGTTCTACGAGACCACGAAGCTGAAATCCAAAGGAGACGTCGTCGCCACGCCGCGCGTCTACAAGTCGCAGGCCGAGAATATTCCTGTGGTCGTGCCGAGCACGCTCTTCGCCACGGTGGCGCGTGGTGAAGCCGCGAGCCTCAAGACGGATGTGAAACTCACAGAGCCTTTGATCGCCCCGTTGCCCGCCAACAAACCCGTAGGCGAGCTCACGATCACGACATCTTCGGGCGATGTCGTCAGCAAGACGCCGCTGGTGCCTGCGAAAGCCGTACCAGTCGCGGGATGGTGGACGAGCATGGTCGACAGCATCATCCTCTGGTTCAAATAACGATGGGTGAGCCGCTTCCGCTCTGTTATCTCAACGGCACCTACATGCCGTGGGAGGCCGCGCGCATCTCGCCTTTCGATCGAGCCTTTCTTTATGCTGATGCGGCCTATGAAGTGATGCCGGTGTATTCCGGCAGGCCCTTCCGCTTCGGTGCGCACTGCGATCGGTTGACACGCAGTCTCACCGAAATGCGCATGGCCGATCCGCACACCCGGAGCGAGTGGCGCGACATCATCGGAACGCTGGCGACCCGCAATGGGGGCGGCGATCAGTACGTGTACTGGCAGGTTTCGCGAGGTGTCGAGCGTGGCCGCAATCACGCGCCGCTGCCGAACATTCCGCGCACCATCTTTGCATTCTGCGCGCCCTTTCCTGCGATGCCGCCCAAAGTCATCGCCAATGGCGTGGCCTGCATCACTGCGATCGACACCCGCTGGAGCCGCTGCGACATCAAATCCACTGCGTTGCTGGCGAACGTGCTGCTGCGCCAGCTGGCTTCGGACGCGGAAGCCAACGAGGCCATCCTGCTGTGCGATGGTCAACTGGTGGAAGCTTCCTCGTCTGCGGTTCACGTCGTCATCGACGGGGAGCTGCGCACACCACCGCACTCGCGCCACATTCTTCCAAGCATCACACGTGGCGCCGTCGAGGAACTCGCCGAGCGCGCGCGCATTCCACATCGGAATGTGCCGATCAGCGAGAACGAGCTCCGTCACGCCGATGAGATCTGGCTGGCTTCGGCAACGCGCGAAGCCATGCCCGTCACGCTGCTCGACGGCAAAGCGGTCGGCACCGGCAAGCCGGGTAATGTCTGGCGCCGGTTGCACGAGACTTTCGAGCGCTACAAGCAGGAGCTGGCAGGCGAGCCGTGGTGAGCGGGACCGAAACCAATGGCAACGGACAGGAGGGCGAGAGCCCGCTCAAATTTCCGACCGATTACCCTATCAAAGTGTTGGGCCGCCCCACCGACGAATTCCGCGCGCGCGTGCACGCCATCATGCTCAAACATGCCCCGGACCTCGACCCTTCCCGCATGACCGAGCGGCTGAGCGAGAAGGGCAACTTCCTCTCCATTTCTTATGTAATCGTGGCCCAGAGCCGTGAGCAGGTCACCGCCCTCGCCACAGAGCTCGCCGCCTGCGAGCTCGCCCTGATGGTCCTCTGACTCTTTCTGCTACTCAGGCGGCAAAAACCACGCTTTTTGCCGCCGAAACGAAGCTGATTTCTGCGAAAAGCGCCGCAGGCGACTTTTCGCCCATATAACCAAGTTATAACCGGTTATGGCGAACCTTCGGCTGACGGGCCTTCCGGGGGCCGGTAGCATTCCCGCCCCATGTCCATCGCCCTAGATCAGGTTACCAAACGGTACCAAGGCCTCCCCGTCGTCAACGACGCCTCGGTGGATATCGGAGAGGGTGAGTTCTTCGTCCTGCTGGGGCCGAGCGGCAGCGGCAAGAGCACTCTGTTGCGCGCAATCGCCGGTCTTACTGGGGTCGATCACGGGAGAATTTCCCTTCACGGACGGGATGTGACGCACGTAGGCGCCCGCGAGCGCGGCGTCGGCCTGGTGTTCCAGAACTACGCGCTCTTCCGGCACATGACGGTAGCCGACAACATCGAGTTCGGACTGCGGGTGCGTCGGGTGAAGGCCGCCGAACGCCGAAAACGGCGCCAGGAAATGCTCAAGCTCGTGGCACTGGAAGGTATGGATGAGCGCCTTCCCAACCAGCTTTCCGGCGGGCAGCAGCAGCGGGTAGCGGTAGCGCGCGCGCTCGCGCACAAGCCCGAGGTGCTGTTGCTGGATGAGCCCTTCGGCGCCCTCGACGCTAAGATCCGTGAAGAGTTGCGCCGGACCATTCGCCAGGTGCAGCGCGAGCTCGGCATCACGACGGTCCTGGTGACTCATGACCAGGAAGAAGCGTTCGCCCTCGCCGACCGTATCGGTGTGATGAATCTCGGGCGGCTGCTCGAGATCGGCAGGCCTGACGAGCTCTACGCGCGGCCGGCCACGCGTTTTGTCGCCACGTTCCTGGGAGCAGCCAATCTTCTGCTCGCGTTACAGACGCGGTCTGGCATCCAGTTCAGCGCCAACGCGCCTTATGAGAATCACGAGCCCGAAAGACGACAGGGTGGTGGCCGGGAGCACGAAGTCGTCGCCGTGGTACGCCCGGAAGAAGTTGAGTTGGCGGCCACTCGGGACCTGCTCGGCTCCCGCTACCTGGCTCAAGGCATCGTCGAGGAAATGGTGTTCACGGGCGCGCTCGAGCGCATGCGTGTTCGGGTCAACCACAGATCCGAAGAAGCCCAGCTGGCAACACACAACAGTGCAGGCTCCGGGGCGTTCGTCGAAGTCACCCGCACTCAGCACGAGCAGCGCGCGTTTCCAGTAAAACCCGGGCAGGCCGTCATCATCGGTGTGCGACGTGTGCACGTGTTGCCCACGCCGTTGTCGAGCTTCACCGCGTGCGGGCCCAGCGGACCCGATGCAGAGCGGCTGAGCCGGCAACCTCTGTTGGTCGAGCTTGCGAACCGCATGAAGACGCGCGTCGCAACGCGCATCGAAGCGAATCTCTGTGGCGCGCGCCACAGTGCCGAAGCGGCGCCCGATGCGCAAACGGACCTTGTGTCGTCCTTCGCCGGCGCCGCCGTCATCGCGGCACACCCGCAAACCTCGCGTGATATCGAGTGTCTGCTGCAGCGTGGTGCGGGAGAGGTTCTGGTGTTACCTCCGATGGCCGCGTCTCCACAGCGCGTGCTGATCCACTGGGTCAACGAAGATGCGCGGCCCGGCACCCTGGCGGTTTCGGCGAGCTTGCTGCGCCACGTGCACGCTGAAGCCATTTATGTCGACGTGTTGCCCGAGGAGACGCCGAACGGACAACGTCCAGGTGGCATGCGCGCGCTGCTGGACGCTCGCTCGGAAGCGCAAGCCGTGCATGGTCTCGAAATGCGCACAGAGCTGCGCTTCGGCGACGCAGCGCAGGAGCTGTCCAGCCGCCTCGCTGAGTCCGGCGACACTCTGCTGATTCTAGGTATCTCGGATGTCGCAGACCTCCAGCGCTTCGCGGGCCTGCTCTCCGGGGAGACGGCGGCGCCTGCGAGTGAGTCCGGTTTGCTCGCGACGGGCTCCAACATTCTCGCGGGCGGTACGAAATTGCTGACCACGGGTGCTCAGGTCCTCACCGGCGGCAAGCCGCAGGGCCCTGCGGTTCCGTATGCCGGCGGCCCGCGCTGGCCTGTGCTCGTAGTGTTCCGGGCACCGCAGGGTGACTAGTTTCCGCCAACCGAGCGTGCTGCCTGGCTTCGGCCTCACGCTCGGCTTCACCACATTTTTTCTGAGCACGGTCGTACTGCTGCCGCTCGCCGCGCTGGTGCTGATGGCGGGCTCGATGGACATCGCTCAGTTCTGGCACGTCGTCTCCGACCCAAGGGCGTTGGGGTCCTACCGACTGTCATTCGGCGCCTCGCTGCTGGCGGCGACCATCAACCTGGTATTTGGATTCATCCTCGCCTGGACTCTGGTGCGCTACGAGTTCCCCGGCCGCAAGCTCATCGACGCGCTGATCGACATGCCGTTCGCGCTGCCGACAGCGGTATCGGGTATCGCCCTGACCGCGGTGTTCGCGCAGAACGGGTGGATCGGTCAGTACCTCGAGCCTTTCGGCATCAAAGTGGCGTATACGTGGATCGGCGTGACCGTCGCTCTCACCCTCATCGGCATGCCTTTCATGGTGCGCACGGTACAACCCGCGCTCGAAGAGGTGCAGCGCGACCTCGAAGACGCCGCTGAGACACTCGGGGCCGGGCGGTTCTACATCTTCCGCCGCATCATCCTGCCCACGGTGATGCCTGCGATGCTGACGGGCTTCACGCTCGCGTTCGCGCGCGGAGTCGGCGAATACGGCTCGGTCATCTTCATTTCCGGCAACCTGCCCATGAAGACCGAGATCACTCCGCTCCTCATCGTCATCAAGCTCGAAGAGTTCGACTACAAGGGCGCGGCGGCGCTCGGCGTGGTGATGCTCGCAATCTCGTTCATCATGCTGCTGGCCATCAACCTGTTACAGGCGTGGGGCCGCCGCCGGCTCGTGGGAGCGTCGCGCTGATGGCTTCCTCGACTTCCGCCGCGACTTACGACGAGCTGGCCTCGCGTCCGGGGCACAACTCCTGGACGACAGCGCTCATGCGCTGGAGCTTCATTCTCATCTCGCTCACGTTTCTTGCGGCGTTGATGTTCGCGCCGCTGGCCACGGTGTTCGCCATGGCGCTCGAGAAAGGCATCGAAGCCTATTTCGCAAGCTTCAAGGATCCGGATACCGGTGCAGCCTTGCGCTTGACGCTGACCGCCGCGGCGGTGGTCGTGCCGCTCAACACCATCTTCGGGCTTGCCGCCGCCTGGGCGATCGCCAAATTCGAGTTCCGCGGCAAGAGCTTCCTGATCACGCTCATCGACCTGCCGCTCGCGATCTCACCAGTCATCTCGGGCATGGTGTACGTGCTGCTGTTCGGGCTGCAGGGCTGGTTCGGCCTGTGGCTGCAGGAACACGACATCAGCGTCATCTTCGCGCTGCCCGGCATCATCCTCGCGACCATGTTCGTCACCTTTCCATACGTGGCGCGTGAGCTCATCCCGCTGATGCAGCAGCTGGGCAACGATGAGGAAGAGGCGGCCATCACGCTCGGCGCCGGAGGCTGGATGACGTTCTTCCGCGTCACGCTGCCGAAAGTGCGGTTGGGCCTGGTCTATGGAATCATTCTGTGCAACGCGCGCGCCATGGGCGAGTTCGGCGCGGTATCCGTCGTCTCCGGCCACATCCGGGGCCTCACCAACACGCTGCCGCTGCACATCGAGATCCTGTACAACGAGTACAACTTCGTCGGCGCGTTCGCGGTAGCCTCGCTCCTTACCCTGCTCGCCGTCGCGACGCTCATCGTCAAGACGCTGATCGAGCGGACGGGCTACAAGCGACATTGAGAACATGCGCGAGCTGCTGACGCGACTGTGGCAACGCTTCCGGCTCGGATCGGAGACTACCAGCCTCGGCTGGTCACTGGCCGCAACCAATGTGTTGATCGTCGCCCTGCTGGTGGGGGGCATCGCGTTCTCCGCGGTCGGTATGCTGCGCGATCTTGCGAACGAGCAGGGAAAGCAGCGCGCGCTGCTGGCTGGCGCGATTGCCCGCGAGGACCTTCGCAGACTGGGTGAAGACGCGCTGAGCACTGCAAAGGTGCTGGCCGACCGTCCCGTACTGCAGCGCCTGATCGCTCAGGCGGAGCTCGGTGACGGTTCTCCCGATGCGCTTGCACAGTTCCTGCGCCGCTTCTGCGAGACCGGTGGCATGGATGCGTGCGCCGTTTTCCGTGGGCAGTCGCTCATTGCGCAAGGTGGCGTCGAGATTCCCTGGAACGAGATCGAGGTGGCGAGCACCGAGCAGGGGCAAAGCTTTCTGTCCGCGCCTCCGTCGGTGGCTTATCCGATGCTGGGCGCGCAAACCACGGTGGGTGACCACACGGACCTGCGCATTTTCATCATCAGGCTGCTGGATGACGAGCTGGCGCAGACGCTGAGCCGTCGGGTGAACCTTTCCGTGCGGCTCATCAACTACCGCGCTTTCACCGCGGCGGCAGTGGACGCCTTCACTTCGGTTCACTCTGCCGCGCTCGCTGACGGTCGCTCGGCGGTGCAGCGCATTCAATCGCAAGACCTGTATGCCTCGAGCTTCCCCGTATTCGCATCGACCGGCGAAGCCATTGCGCTGATCGAAACCCGATTGCCCGCGGCAGAGCTGGATACCATCACGAGCAAGCTGGTACGGCAGCTGTGGTTGACCGCGTTGATTCTCGCCGCGCTCGCAGTGCTCGCCGGTATCGTGCTCGGTCAATTCGTGGCTGGGCCGGTGCGCGCGCTCACTCAAGCGGCGGTGCGGCTCAGCGAAGGCGATTTCTCCACATCGATTCCTCCGCGCGGGCCAGCAGAGGTTGGCGCTCTGGCGCGCACGATGGAAGACATGCGTCGCAACCTCGTCGATCTGACGGGCACCTTGCGCAGGCATGAGGCGGAAGCCCAATCCGTGCTCGCAGGCATCGTCGAGGGCGTGTACGCCGTCGACAAGGACCGCATGATCCGATATCTGAATCCGCAAGCTGCCAAGTTGCTCGGCGTGAAAGCGGAGGACGCCGTCGGCCGCTTCTGTGGAGACGTGCTGAAGCCCTGCACGGATCACGGACGACGACCCTGTGATTTCAACTGCCCGATTCTCAATGCGCGCTTCGAAGGGCGCGCGCAGGCCATGGAGCGCCTGCAGGCGCGGGGCACCGAGGTGCGCAGCACCGTCATCACGAGTTCCGGAATGGCCGAAGGCCTGCAAGTGCAGGTGATTCGCGACGAGACCGAGCTCGAGGCCGTGCGGCGCGCACGCGATTCGGTGCTGGCCAACATCTCGCATGAATTCCGGACGCCGCTCGCAGCGCAGCTGGCTTCGATCGAGCTGCTCCGCGAGGGGCTCAACTCCATGCCGCTCGAGCAGCAGCAGGAGTTGGTGCTTTCGCTGGAGCGCGGCAGCCTGCGCCTGACCCAGCTCATCGACAATCTGCTGGAGAGCGTGCGCATCGAGTCCGGCCAGCTCGGTATCCGAAAACAGAGTGTGGATCTCGGCTTGATCGTCGAAGATACGCGTGCATTGATCGGCGCGCTGCTGCAGCAACGCGGCCAGAGCCTGGAAACCTCTTTTCCCGAAGACCTGCCGCCGGTCGAAGGGGACGCACCGCGGCTCACGCAGGTCTTCGTGAACCTGATCGCGAACGCCAGCAAATTTGCGCCCGAGAACAGCGTGATTCGCGCTGGGGCCGAGGCCCGCAAGGGCGCGGTCGTCGCCTGGGTGGAAGACGAAGGTCCCGGCCTGCCCGCCGGCGAAGCCTCGTCGATGTTTGATCGATTCCGCCGCGGCGCGGACGCCGAGCCCGAGCCGGGCGGCCTGGGGTTGGGACTGTGGATCGTCAAATCCATCGTCGAGCGCCACAGCGGCACGATTACTGCGGAGAGAACCTCCGAGAACCGCACCCGCTTCAGTATCACCCTGCCCGCGGAAACGCTGGCATAAGATCACCCTTCAGGGTGCCGCATCGGTCGGTTACAGCGCTGTAACTGACTAGCCTGTAACGTATGCGGAACCGGCAAGTGACCGGATGACGATGGAGAAAAGCGCCTCGTGAAAGTCCTGATTGCCGACGACGACCGCGACCTGCTCAACCTGATCGCCTTCACGCTGACGCAGGAAGGCCATCTGGTCGTGAAGGCGATCGACGGCCAGGTCGCGATCCACATGTTCGAGCAGGAAGGACCGGATATCGTCATCCTGGACATCAACATGCCCGGCGCCAGCGGCTTCCAGGTCTGCGGGGCGATCCGGCAGAAGTCGCAGGTCCCGATTCTGATGCTGACCGCACGCGGTGCCGAGGAAGACCTGGTGAAGGCGCTCGAGCTGGGGGCCGACGACTACATGACCAAGCCTTTCAGCCCACGCACGCTCCTGGCGCGCATCAAGGCCTTGTTGCGGCGCGCGGGTGTAGACAGCAACGCTCCGCTCGCCGTTGGACGCCTGGCGCTGGATGTGGAGGAGCACACTGCGCGCGTGGGCGACGGCACACCGGTACGGCTGACCAAACTGGAGATGCGGCTCCTGCAGATGCTGCTGGCCAACGCGGGCCGCACCGTGAACTCGGATCGCTTGTTGATGCAGGTCTGGGGTCATCGCAACTCGGGCGACCGCCAGCTCCTCAAGCAACTGGTGCACCGCCTGCGGCAAAAGATAGAGATCGACCCGGCCGCCCCGCAGCTTCTGCTGACTTCGGCTGGGAGCGGGTACAAGCTTGTGGTGGAGTAGCAGGAACCCGGGCAGCTCTTCGTACTTCTTCCGGTGAACGAGCTCCTACCCAGGTATCAATTGACTCGAGCATCGCAGGCCGCAGCCACGAGCACCTCAGCGCGTCTTCTTGACTGCCAGCACGCCATCCCCATGAAGCTCGGCCGCAAAGCCGGCACGCTGCAGTCGATTCCTGACTTCGTTCGGCACATCGCGTCCGCTCGTGAGCCTGTTCGGCATCCCCGTGTAGTGAAAGAGTCTTCCATTGCGTTTGACCACGCGGGCGAGTTGACCATAGAACGCCTGCGAGTAAAGCTCTCCGGCAATGCCGAAACGCGGCGGATCGTGCAGCACCGCATCGATTGAGGCATCGGCCATGGCGCCAAGGTGCTGAACGATGTCCCCGTGGGTCAGAGTCAAACGGTCGTCAGACTGCGGCGACCAGGGATTGAGACCGCGCAGCCAGATGACGTCGGCATTTTTCTCAAACGAGCGAACCTGCGCTGCGCCGGCCTGCAGGCATGCGGCAGCGAAATAACCCAATCCGCCACAAGTGTCGAGAATCACTTTGCCGCGCGGCTGAATCAGCCCGACCTTGTTCACCGCATCGGCATAAGGCGAAACGTGCGCCGTCGGCAGCATCTTGATGCCATCGATCTCGAACGTGGGCGGCCCCCACTCGGTGGGCACGAGCTTGATCAGCGATGCCGTGAAGCGCGATACCGGCTCGAAGCGCTCGGCGCTCCAGTAATAAACCGTCCTGTCCTTGCAGGTTTCGAGAAACGGGAATCGACGGCCCTGCCAAAACCAACCTTCACCACTGACCTCGACTGTCGACGTCGAACGCTCGAGGTCGAGGGAGCACTCCACGCTGGGGTCGCCGGCCAGGGCAGCAGCGCGCAGGATCTCATGCGCTTGCGAAGTTAACAGCGGCCCCACAGCGCCCTCGCCTGCGCATCGTTACGGCGTGGCGCTCTTCGTGCTGTAGATTCTGTCGAAGACTCCGCCGTCATTGAAGTGCCGTTCCTGCGCCTTCGCCCATCCGCCGAAGTCCGCGATCGTCACGAGATTGAGCTGCGGAAACTGCGAAGCATACCTCGCCGCGACCGCCGGATCGCGCGGCCGGTAATAGTGCTTCGCGACGATCTCCTGCGCCTCGGGACTGTAGAGGTATTGCAGGTACTCCTGCGCGACCTCACGCGTGCCGCGGTGCAGGGCCACCTGCTCGACCACCGCAACGGAAGGCTCCGCGAGGATGCTCACCGATGGGGCGATCAGCTCGAGCTGCTTGTCCTTGAACTGCTCCTTGCCGAGGATCGCTTCGTTCTCCCACGCCAGCAGCACATCGCCGATGCCCTGCTGCACGAAAGTGGTCATCGAGCCGCGCGCGCCGGTATCCAGCTTGCTCACGTGCTTGAAAATACCGCTCACGAACTTTTCCGCAGTCTCATCGCTCCCGCCGGGCTGTTTGAGCGCCCACGCCCAGGCCGCGAGATAATTCCAGCGAGCGCCTCCCGAGGTCTTTGGATTGGGTGTGACGACGCCGACGCCGGGCTTGATCAGATCGCCCCAGTCCTTGATGCCTTTCGGATTGCCCTGACGCACCAGAAACACGATGGTGGACGTGTACGGAGCGCTGTTGTCCGGCAGCCGAGTCTCCCAGTTGAGCGGCAGGAGCTTGCCGCGGCTCGCGATGGCGTCGATGTCTCCGGCCAGGGCAAGTGTCACGACATCTGCCTGCAGCCCATCGATGACCGAGCGGGCCTGCTTGCCGGAACCGCCGTGCGACTGATTGATGTGAACGGTCTTGCCGGACTTTTCCTTCCAGTGCTCGATGAAGAGCGGGTTGTAGTCCGCGTAGAGCTCGCGAGTGGGATCGTAAGACACGTTGAGGATGGAGCTGCCTGCCGGCGGCTTGGAAGAGCAGGCGACCAGCGCAAGCGTTGCGAGGACCATCGGCGCCAGCCGGCTGCCCCATCCGGAGTTGAGACTCATCGCGCACCCCTGAACAGCCTGAAACCGGGCGGCACGATAGCGCAAAAGGGCCGGCCCTTGCGAGCCGGCCCTGATTCACACGAGTGCCTGCGCGGAGATCCGCCGGGCGCGAGCGCGTCCTTGCAGGACGCAGAGTGGGCTATTGCGTGTAGATCTGGTCGAAGACGCCGCCGTCGCCGAAGTGCTCCTTCTGCACCTTCTCCCAACCGCCGAAGTCGGCGATGGTGAGCAGGTTGAGCTTCGGGAACTGAGCGGCATACTTTGCCGCCACTTCCGGATCGCGCGGACGATAGTAATTCTTCGCTACGATCTCCTGCCCTTCCTTGCTATAGAGATGCTTCAGATATTCGGTGGCGAGCTCACGTGTGCCCTTGCGCAGCACCACTTTGTCCACTACCGCCACTGACGGCTCGGCGAGGACACTCACCGAGGGCACGACGATCTGGAACTTGTCGGGACCGAGCTCCTTGATGGCCAGCAGCGCCTCATTTTCCCAGGCCAGCAGCACGTCACCGATGCCGTTGCGAACGAACGTCGTGGTAGACCCACGCGCGCCGGTATCCAGCGGCAAGCGCTTGTCACGGATGTTCACGAACAGCTTGCGGGTGAACTCACGCGCGGTGGCGTCAGTGCCGCCGGGCTGTTTGAGGGCCCAACCCCAGGCCGCCACATAGTTCCAGCGCGCCCCGCCCGACGTCTTCGGGTTCGGCGTGATGACGGCAACATTGGGCTTGATCAGGTCATCCCAATCCTTGATGCCTTTCGGATTGCCCTTGCGCACCAGGAACACGATGGTCGAGGTGTAGGGTGCGCTGTTGTTCGGCAGGCGGCTCTGCCAGTTGAGCGGCAGCAGCTTGCCTTTCGTCGCCACGGCGTCCACGTCTGCAGCGAGCGCGAGCGTCACCACATCGGCCGGCAGGCCGTCGATGACTGAGCGCGCCTGCTTTCCAGAGCCGCCATGAGACTGGTTGACGTGAACATCCTGGCCGGTCTTCGCCTTCCAGTACTTGGCGAATGCAGCGTTGTAGTCGACGTAGAGCTCGCGCGTCGGGTCATACGACACGTTGAGCAGCGTCGCCGAGTCGGCGTGTGCCTGCGGCGTCGCCACGATCAGCGCGACGAGCGCCACTGGCGCAAGGCGGCCGAACCATTTGCGGATTGACATTGATCTTTGCTCCAAATGTATGAGGGGTCGTGACTTCAGAACGCCAGTCCGAGGCGCGAGAAGACTGCCTTCTCGTCCGGCCGATCGCCGCCGCCGAGAGCACCGCCATCGAACTTCGTCTGGTCGTAGTTGAGAGAGACCTTCACGCTCTGATTGAGATACCAGTTGACACCCACGCCCCATGCGCTGGCCTTGCGGGCTGCCGTATCGGGATTTGCGAAGGAGTCACCGCCGCCGGCGAAAGCATCGCCGTCGATCTTCAGCTGGTGCACGCGCGCGACCAGCTCCCAGGCACCGATACCGGGCTTGCCGGGCTCGAACGTGCTGCCAGGAGTAAAGCCTTTGAAGGCTTCCTCTTCGCGAGTGATGAACCACGAAGCCTGCAGCTGCCAGGCGTTGATGCCGATCTTGTCGGATCGGGTCACGGCGCCGTTGACGCGCGTCACTTCCTGCGACACGTCCACATACTCGCCGAGCAGGCCGAACTGCCCGAGGTAGTAGTAGAACTGCGGCGAGATGCGGGTGCGCTCGCCATCCGCGTAGGTGCCATTCAAGTTGGCGGGGGTCGTCGCCGTCGCGGCGGCACTCGTGCGCCAGTTGAAGAAGCTCTGCTGTCCCGGTGTTCTGTACTGGGTCAGCAGGGTCGTCGTGGGGCTGCCGGTCGTATCGACGAACGTGCCGGCCACACCGAATCCAAATCCGCGCAACGCCAAGGTGTCGGAGTTCAGGAACGGCTGGAAGAACACGCGTGCGGCCCAGTCACCCTTGGTGTCGTTCTCGACATCGGGAGTCGCCGCGCCATTGGTGGTGTTGGCATCGCTGTTCGCGCCATCATTGACTCCGTTGAAATAGCCGACGGAATAGTTGACTACGCCGCCACTGATGTCGCCGCCCAGCTGCACGCCGAGATCGCGGTTCGGCACGAGGCTGGTGGGGAATCCGCGCTCGATGAAGCGGATATCGGAGGCAGACTGGATGCGCTCGAGACCGATCGGCACTTTGAACTTACCCGCCGTCACGACCGACCAGGGACGGAAGCGCGCCGCAACGTACGAGTCGACGATGATGGTCTTGCCACCTGCGAAATCCGGCATGAAGCGGAAGTCGTAGATGTTGCCGATCGTGCCTTCGAGCGTCGGGCGGATGCGGCGGAAGATGAACGTATCGGCCGTTTCCGGCGTGATGGAATCGGTATAGCGCCGGTAATCGAAATGCAGCGTTCCACGCAGCTTGACGACGTTCGCGCCATCGGCCGTGCCGAACGAGAACCGGCCGTTGCTAGCCTTCACGACCGGCGTGGTCTTCGCAGCATCCTTCGCCGCTTCCTCCTGCAATTCGAGCTTGCGCTCGAGGATCAGCAGGCGCTGTTTCTGCTCTTCGACTTCCTGCCTCAAGCTCGTGTCGTCAGCGGGCGGCGGGCTCGTGTTTTGCGCGAACGCAACACCCAGCGGGAGTACCAGCGCCGCGACCCCGGCGAGACCTGCGCGAAAACTCATATGCTTCCTTTGTACTGAATTAATGGTTATTCGATGCCGGCACGCAGCAGCGAACCGGATGGGCATCGTAGGAAGCAGGGAGTAACGAAGTCAGTCGCCGTCAGGTAACAGCCCGGTTATGCGGGGGCCGTCCGGGGCTGAAACGCTGTATTGAACGGTGTTATGCCGGCAACAGTGCTTTGACAGGGCCTGATGGGCCAGCTGAGCGAGCAAGTGAGGCTGCAGACCTGCCGCCGCTTCCTGCACATGCGAGGGACCGCCGAGATCGGCCAGGCGCGTCATGGCGAGCCCGGCATAGCCGCAGGGATTGATGCGGCTGAATGGCTCTAAATCGAGACCGACATTGAGCGCGAGACCGTGATAACTCGCGCCCCGCCGCACGCGGATGCCGAGACTCGCGAGCTTGTGCTCGCCGACGTAGACACCTGGCGCGCCGCGCTTCGTCATCGCGGCGATGCCGAGCTCGCGGGCATAGCCGATCACGGCATTCTCGAGTGCGGCCACGAAATCACGCACTCCGAGATTCGCACGCCGCAGATCGATGAGCGGATACACCACGAGCTGGCCTGGTCCGTGATACGTGACCTGCCCGCCACGCTCCGTCTGCACGACCGGAATGTCACCCGGCGCGAGCAGGTGCTCACGCTTGCCTGCCATGCCGAGAGTGAAGACAGGCGGGTGCTCGAGAAACCAGATCTCGTCACGTGTGGTGGCGTCCCTGCAGTCCGTGAATTCCTGCATCGCACGCATCGTCGATTCGTACTCGACGTTTCCGAGCCACTTGATGAGCGGCACAGGTCGCGCTGCCTGCGCGACTGCGTTCACCGGCCCGCCGCGAGCGCGCTGTTGTCGAGACCGGCGTTGTTGCGAGCCAGTGCCTGTTCGGCGCGATAGCTCGAGCGCACCAGCGGACCGGAGACGCATTCGAGGAAGCCGCGCGCCAGCGCGAGCTCACGATAGTGATCGAACTCCGCTGGCGTCACGAATCGCTCCACCGCGAGGTGATTGAGCGTCGGACGCAGATACTGTCCGAGAGTGAGGATGTCCACGTGGACCGCACGCAGATCATCCATCGTCTGAACGATCTCGGCTTCGGTCTCGCCCAGGCCGAGCATGAGGCTGGTCTTGGTCAGTACTTTTGAATTGTGACGCTTGGAGTGCTCGAGCACGCGCAATGTCTGATCGTAACTGGCACGCGGATCGCGCACCGGATGCGTCAGCCGACGCACCGTCTCGACGTTCTGAGCGAACACTTCGAGGCCGGAATCGACGACCACCTCGACATCGCTCAGCACCCCCTGGAAGTCGGGCGTGAGAGCCTCGACCGCTGTTTGAGGATTGCGCGCCTTGATCGCGCGTACGCAAGCCGCGTAGTGCGCTGCGCCGCCATCTGCAAGATCGTCTCGGTTTACTGAAGTGAGCACGATGTATTTGAGCTTCATGAGCTCGACCGTGTGCGCCGCATTCGCAGGCTCATCGCTATCGAGCCAGCCGCGGGGATTGCCCGTATCCACTGCGCAAAAGCGGCAGGCGCGTGTGCAGACCGCGCCCATCAACATGATCGTGGCCGTACCCGCGTTCCAGCATTCACCGATGTTGGGGCATTTGGCTTCCTCGCAAACGGTGGCGAGGCGGTGCTCATGCACGATGCTCTTGACCTTGCTGAAGCCCTCGCCCGAAGGCGCCTTCGCCCTGAGCCAGCTTGGCTTGCGGCCAAGGGCAGCAGCACTGGCACCCGTGCTGGCTTTGATGCCGTCGCGGATGGCCGTGAAGCCCTGCGGCGTCACGTACTTCTCACCGCTACGCGCGGTTTCGGTGACGACCGGAATGCTCTTGAGCTCACTCATGGGTCAGCGATTGTACGGCGAAACCCGCTTTTCCAGTGCGGCAAGGCGTTCCGGGGTGCCCACGTCCGACCATTCGCCCCGGTGCAGCTGCCCTCGCAGCTTGCGAGCGGCAATGGCACGGTTGAGAAGCGGCAGGAGCGGGAATTTCCCGGGCGTGCAGCCCTCGAAGAGCTCCGGCCGATAGACTCCCACACCCGAATAAGTGAAGCGGTCGGTCTCCCGCTCGACGACGTAGTCGCCCTCGAGCCCGAAATCCCCTCGAGGATGCTGGGCAGGGTTGGGCACGAGGATCAGCCGAGCGTGCGCATCGGGCTGCAGGGCCAGCGAGCTGAAATCGATATCCGTCCAGGTATCGCCGTTCACGACCAGAAAGGGCTCGGGCCCGAGCAGCGGCAGTGCCTTGAAGATGCCTCCAGCGGTCTCGAGTGCGGCAGGTCCTTCATCGCTGTAGACGATGCGCACACCGTAATGCTCACCGCCGCCCAGGGCTTCGCGAATACGATCGCCGAGCCATGAGAGATTGATGACGATGTCCCGCACGCCCGCTCTTGCCAAGGCCTCGAGGTGATAGCCGATGAGCGGCTTGCCACCCACCGGCAGCAAAGGTTTGGGCGTGGTGTCCGTCAGGGGCCGCATGCGCTCGCCGCGCCCCGCCGCAAGCACGATTGCTTTCATGCGCCTTCGCGCCCACCTGAGCTGCGCTTGGGCGCAACCTGTGGACTGGCGCAACGCAGGTTCGCGCGCGGCAACTCGGTAACCAGTTTTTCTTCGACGAACCGCGAGAACGCCGCGAGCTCAGGGTAACGCGCACACGCATCCCGCACGTATTCCAGCGTCAACGGCAGATCTTTGAGATATCCGGGCTTGCCATCGCGGTACCAGAGGCGCGCGAAGATGCCGAGAATCTTGATGTGGCGCTGCACACCGATCATGTCGAACCAGCGGATGAATTCAGCATCGCTCTTTCCCGCCAGCGTCGCGTTGCGCGAGAGCAGGCCCGAGCGATATTCGCGAAGCCACCGCTCCACACGCTCGCGCGGCCAGGTGATGTAGCAGTCCTTGAGCAGCGAGACGAGGTCGTATCCAACGGGCCCGCGCAAGGCATCCTGAAAATCGATGATGCCGGGATTGCGCTCGTCGAGGACCATGAGGTTGCGTGAGTGATAGTCGCGATGCACGAACACGGCCGGCTGTGCGAGTGCCTCGCCGATCAGAAACTCAAAGGTCGCGTGCAGCATCTCGCGCTCCTGCGCGGAAAGGTCGAGCTCGAGATGCTTCGCACAGAACCATTCGGGCATCAGGCCGAGCTCGCGTGCCAGCGGCTCGCGATCGTACGGAGGCAATTGCAGCGCGGCAGCGCCGCCCTTGACCTGAATGTCGGTCAGCGCACGCAGTGCATCTCCATAGAGCCGGTCTGCATCGCCGCCGCCCTCGAGCTGCGACAGATATTGAGTGACGCCGAGATCCTCCAGCAGCAGCAGGCCGCGGGACATATCCATCTCGTGCACGTGTGGAACATGCACGCCGATGCTTTCGAGCAGGCTGGTGACCTTGAGGTAGGGCCGTACGTCCTCCTTGTCGGGCGGGGCATCCATGACGATGAGCGTGCGGCCCCGTGAGCTCGTCCCAGCGAAAAAGGCTCGAAAATAGCGGCGAAAGCTGGCATCGCTCGATGCGGGCTCGAGCCTCGAGCCGCGCAGGCCCAAATCCTGCTCGAGCCAGCTTTCGATCAGCGCGAGGCGCGCATCAGTGTGCGGCATGTTAGGCGTCGTCCGGACCTGTGATTTCTGGCCGCACTGTGACGGCGCGCCATTATAATCGCCGGCCTCATGCCCTGTTCGCGACCGCTGTCTCGATTGTCCGGTGCCCTTGCGGTCGCGGCCCTATCCGTGACGGGCGGCGCGCGCGCGCAAGAAGCACCCTGCCCTTCTTCGGTGCCCGCCACAGAGGCGAAACCTGCCGGCGTTGCCGCGGAGGAGCGGGCAGAAGTCACTCCCAAGGACGAAAAGATCGAGATTTCAGCCGACGATGCCGTGCTCGGCGTCAATGGGGACACCAATCTCAAGGGGGACGTCAAAGTCAAGCAGGGCGAGCGCGAGATTCACGCGCACGACGTGGAATACCAGTCTGCGAACACCTCATTCAAGGTGAACGGCGAGCTCGAGTATGTCGACCCGCTGGTGCGGGTGAAGGGCAACGGCGGCAAGTACTCGGCGAGCGAAGGCGCAGATTTCAACGCCGCGGAATTCGAGTTGCGACAGCGGGCCGCGCGCGGTGCAGCGGGCTCACTCAATGTCTCACCCGGCGGCATCATCGACCTGCAGCGCGTGAAGTTCACGACCTGTCCGGCGAACGATGAAGCCTGGCACATTCAGGCGAAGCGCATCACGCTCGATACGCATTCGAAGGTCGGCACGGGGCGTGGCGCGCGCGTGGAATTCAAGGACGTACCGATCCTCTATCTGCCATGGATGTCGTTTCCGCTGGGCGATCAACGCAAGAGCGGCTTTCTGTTCCCGAGCATCGGCCACACGACGCGCAGCGGTCTGCAGTTCGTGGTGCCGTATTACTGGAACATCGCGCCGCAGGCCGACCTGACCTTCGAGCCGGTGGTCTACGAGCAGCGCGGGCTCGATGTAGCGGGTCAATTCCGCTATCTGCTGCCTTCGCAGCGCGGCACGCTGCAGGTCAACTATCTGCCTGAGGATCGCGAGACGAACGACAGTCGCTATCGGTTCAAGATCGACCACATTGCGGAGCTGCCGCGTAACTTCCGCTTCACGCTGGACGCGGAGACCGTCAGCGACGACAAATATTTCGAGGATTTTGCGCAGGGTCCCGAGGGTACGAGCGTCGCCTTCGTCGAACGTTTTGCGCAGTTGCGCTATCGGGACGAGCATTGGCTGCTGTCCGCGGAAGTGCAGAACTTCCAGACGATGCTGCAGACGATCCAGCCCATCGTTCCAGGCGATGAGTTCACCCTGGGGGACAAGCCCTATTCGCGCCTGCCGCGCTTCGTGGCCAACGGCGATTTTGGCTGGGGACCGGCGCAACGGTTGCGTTACGGTTTCGAGTCCGAGATCGTGAACTTCTACCGCTCGTTCGACGTCACCGGCTGGCGCCTGGACGCCATGCCCAGCGTCGCGCTGAATCTCGGCAACGCGGGGTATTTTCTGCGGCCCAGCATCGCGTGGCGCACGACCCAATACCAGCTGCGCAATGCCGGCAGCACGGCGAATGACTCCCCGTCCCGCTCCATGCCCATTGCCAGCCTGGATGCGGGGCTCGTCTTCGAGCGCACGGCGGGCTCGCACGGCCAGCGCGTCATGACTCTCGAGCCGCGGCTGCTGTATCTCAACATCCCCTATCGCAATCAGAGCGATATCCCGCTGTTCGACACGGCGCTGCCGGATCTGAATCTCGTCCAGCTGTTTCGCACGAATCGCTATGTGGGCGCGGACCGCGTCAGCGATGCGAATCAGGTCGCCGTCGGCGTCACGACGCGTCTGCTGGATGCGGACACCGGCACGCAATTCCTCTCGGCGACGCTGGGTCAGATCCACTATTTCGAGACGCCGCGCGTGCTTCTGCCGGACGAGACGCGTCGCAGCGGGGACAGCTCCGATTTCGTCGCGCAGCTCGCGCTCACTGCGTTTCAGGACTGGAACGCAGACATCGGCCTTCAGTGGAATCCGGAAGACAACCATAGCGAGCGCACCCAGGTGCGCCTGCAGTACAAGCCCGCTCCCGAAAAAGTCGTGAATGCAGGCTACCGGTTCCAGCGCGACCGGCTCGACCAGGCCGAAGTCTCTGCGGCCTGGCCGGTGGCCAAACACTGGAATCTCTTCGCCCGCTACGTGCACTCGTTCGAGGACAACAAGGCGATCGAGCGCTTCGCCGGCCTGGAATACAGCTCGTGCTGCTGGCGCCTGCGCGTACTCGGGCGGCGGTTCATCAGCAACCGCGACGAGGAGCAGGACACTGGCATCTACCTGCAGCTGGAACTCACGGGACTTGCCAGTGTCGGATCGGCGGCGGATGCTTTCCTCTCCAGCGCGATTCGCGGCTACTCACGCCGCGGGCCAAGCCCCTGACCGGGCCGCTGATAAGATACTGATTTGTAAAGGAAACAGAAGCGATGTCACGTTTTCTGCCGGCGCTCGTCGCCCTGGCCATCACGGGCCTTGCACACGCCCAGACCCGCGATCTGACCACGAGCGGTGTCCTGCTGGACCGCGTGGCCGCCGTGGTCAACGACGGCGTGGTTCTGAACAGTGAGCTGGAAGAGCAGATAGCGGCGGTCACGGAACGGCTGCGGGACCAGAAGCTGGAGCTCCCGCCCGAGAGCGTATTGCGCCAGCAGGTGCTCGAGCGGCTGGTCGTGCAGGAACTGGAAATGCAGCGTGCCGAGCGCGCCGGCCTTAAGGTGCCCGATGAGGCCCTGAACGACGCGCTCGCCAACGTTGCGCAGCGCAACCAGATTCCGCTTTCGCAGCTGCCCGATGCGCTCGCTCAGCAGGGCATCGACTATGCGTCGTATCGAGATTCCATGCGCAAGGAGCTGCTGCGCTCCCTTCTGCTCCAGCGCGACGTGTACCAGCACATCGCCGTGACGCCCCGCGAAGTGGACCAGTACCTGGAGAAGCAAAAGAACGCGCCGTCGGAGGCCAGCGAATACAACGTGTCGCACATTCTCATCGCGGTGCCGCAGAACGCGACGCCGGAGCAGATCGATGAGGCGGGCAAGAAGGCGCAGGACATCTACGATCGCGCCACCAAGGGCGAGGATTTCGCACAGCTCGCGGTGGCCTATTCGAACAGCCAGAAGGCGCTCGAAGGCGGCTCGCTGGGCTGGCTCAAAGGCTCTCAGGTACCCACGTTCCTCACGGAAACCGTGGCCAAGCTCAAAGCCGGTGAAGTGAGTCAGCCCATGCGCACACCTACTGGCTTCCACCTGGTGAAGCTCAATGACATCCGCACGGCCGGTGGTCCGCAGATCGTGGATCAGATCCACACGCGGCACATCCTCATGAAGACGAATGAGATCGCCGACGATGCGACGGTGAAGCAGAAACTCACCGAGATCCGCGAGCGCATCGAGAAAGGCGAGGATTTCGCAGGCCTCGCTTCGGTAGTCTCGGAAGACCCGGGCTCCGCCTCGCAAGGCGGTGATCTCGGTTGGACCGGCCCCGGCTCCTTCGTGCCGGAGTTCGAGCAGACGGTGGGCATGCTTCAGGAGAACGAGATCAGCCAGCCGTTCCGTACGCAGTACGGGTGGCACATCGTGCAACTGCTCGGCAAACGGCAGTTCGACAGCACGGATTCCTCGAAGCGCCGCCAGGTAGCGGAAGCCATCCGCAACAGCCGCGCCGATGAAGAGACCGAGCTGTGGTTGCGCCGTCTGCGTGACGAAGCCTACGTGGAATACAAGCTCTGAAGACGAGAAGGCTTGCGCTCTGCTCCGGCGAGCCGGCCGGCGTCGGACCGGAGCTCTGCCTGGCAGCCGCTCGCGAGTCCTTCAATTGCGAGCTCGTGTGTCTGGCAGACCGGACATTGCTTGAAAGTCGCGCCAACAAGCTGGGCTGGCGCATTTCATTTCAGGACTACGACCCGCGAGCGAACCAGCCGCATGAGCCTGGCAAGCTCGTCGTTCTCCATCAACCTCTCGAGGTCGCCAGCGAGGCCGGCAAGCTGGATAAGCGCAATGCGCGCTACGTGCTCGGGCTTCTCGACCGCGCTATCGACGGTGCGATGGCCGGCGAATTCGCCGCGATCGTGACGGCGCCCGTTCAGAAAAGCGTGATCAATGAATCGGGCGTGCCATTCAAGGGGCACACCGAATATCTCGCCCAACGCACGGCGGCCCCGCTGCCCGTGATGATGCTGGCTTCCGATAAGTTGCGCGTCGCGCTGGCGACGACTCATCTGCCTTTGCGCGATGTCAGCAGTGCGCTCAGCGTGGCTGGGCTCTGCGATGTACTGAGCGTCATCGACAAGGATTTGCGACGTTGGGGCATTGCGAAGCCGCGCATCGGCGTCTGTGGATTGAACCCGCACGCTGGCGAGAGTGGCCATCTCGGTGATGAGGAGATTCGGGTGATTGCACCCGCCATCGCGCAGGCGCGCACCGCCGATATCGACGCGACGGGCCCCATTCCAGCCGACACGATCTTCGTGCCGAACATCGCCGCGACCTTCGATGCAATCCTCGCGATGTATCACGATCAGGGCCTGCCGGTGATCAAGCACGCGGCCTTCGATAAGGCCGTGAATGTGACGCTCGGCCTACCGATCGTGCGCACATCCGTGGATCACGGCACGGCGTTGGATCTGGCCGGAACGGGCCGCGCCGATGCCAGAAGTCTGTTCGCTGCCATCCGCATGGCTATCGACATCGCGGGCCGCGCAAGCGCGGCAGGGAACGCGAGCGCCGGGCAAGCCTCGGTCGCCAGGTTTGAGCGCGGCTGAGACCCGGCATGGCCACACCAGTGCCACGTGCGCGTAAGCGCTTTGGGCAGCATTTTCTCGAGGATCCATCGATACTCGAGCGCATCGTAGAGTCAATCTCGCCAGCCAGCGGCGACAGGCTCGTGGAAATTGGCCCGGGCCGTGGCGCTCTCACGGCCGAGTTGCTCGCCGGGCCTCACGCGAGTCTGGATGCGATAGAGCTCGATCGGGATCTGGTCGCCCTGCTGCGCGAGGGGGTAGGGTCGCCGAAAGGTGGCTCAATAGCCGCCGCGCCGTCCGATGCGCCATTCGTCGTGCACGAAGGTGACGTTCTCGAGTTCGATTTTGCCGCGCTCGCTGCAGCGCGCGGCGGAAAGCTGCGGTTGGTCGGCAATCTGCCTTACAACATCTCGACGCCGCTGCTGTTCCATGTGTTGGGAAGCGCTGCGCACATCACGGACATGCACTTCATGCTGCAGCGTGAAGTGGCGCAGCGCATCGCCGCCGCGCCCGACGACGACGCCTACGGCCGCCTGACGGTCATGGTGGCGCCGTGGGTCGATGCGGAAATCCTGTTCGAAGTGGGTCCAGACGCCTTCAATCCGCCCCCCAGGGTGTGGTCGGCCGTGGTGCGCCTCGATGTGCGCAGTGAGCCCGCTTTCCCCGTCAGCCCGCGCTTCGGCGAAGTGGTTTCCGCTGCGTTCTCTCACCGCCGTAAGACTTTACGGAATGCACTCCGTGAGCTCGTCTCGCGCGAGGAGATCGAAGCCTGCGGCATCGACGCCGGTGCCAGGCCGGAGACGCTCGCTGCGGCACAATTCAACGCGCTCGCGCTGACGATCGACGGTCGAATACGGTAGGCTTGCGAATGATGAACACCGAGCAGAACAAGATCCGAGTCGACGTCGAGACCAGCTTTCTCGATGAGCAGTCCGACCCCAAGGAACACCGGTACGTGTTCTCTTACACCATCACGATCCGCAACGAAGGCGCCGTGCCCGCCAAGCTGCTGTCACGCCGCTGGCTCATCACGGATGCGAACGGAAAGGTGCAGGAAGTGCGCGGCGAGGGCGTGGTCGGCGAGCAGCCCCATCTGCAGCCTGGCCAGGGATTCCGCTATTCGAGCGGCACGGTCATCGAGACACCGGTCGGCGCAATGGAAGGCACCTATTTCATGGTCGCCGACGATGGCCAGCAGTTCGATGCGCCGATTCCGGTGTTCAGGCTGGCGATGCCGGGCGTCTTGCAGTAGTCGATCATGTTATCGGCGCCGACAGATTGACCAGGGCGCAGACGATCATTTTGCCGGCGCCGACAAAATGATTGGACGGTTGAGATGACACGCTACGCCATCGGCGACATCCAGGGTTGTTACGACGAGCTGCGCGCACTGGTGCAGCGGCTGGGCTTCTCAGCGGATCGGGATCAGCTTTGGCTCGTCGGCGATCTCGTGAACCGCGGGCCGAAGTCGCTCGAAGTGTTGAGGTATGCGAAGGCGCTCGGGGAGAACGCCGTCGTGGTGCTGGGCAATCACGATCTGCACCTGCTCGCGCTGGCATACGGCACCAGCCGCAAGCAAAAATCCGGCGACACGGTGGATGCGATTCTCGAAGCCAAAGATCGCGACGCGCTGCTGGAGTGGCTGATGAGCTGTCCGCTCGCGCACTATGACGCGAAACGCAAGGATCTGATGGTGCACGCTGGGCTGATCCCGCAGTGGTCAGTGCAGGACGCGCTCGAGATATCGGCCGAAGTGCAGTCTGCGATCCGCAAAGATCCGCGCAAGCTTTTCGACGAGATGTACGGAAACAAGCCCGCGTGCTGGAGCGAGAAGCTCAAGGGAGCGGATCGTTTGAGATTCGGCATCAACGTGCTCACGCGTATGCGCGTGTGCACCGAGGACGGCTGCATCGATATGGAGATGAAAGGCGGCCCGGCCGATGCGCAGCCGCCTTACAAGGCGTGGTTCGAGCATTCTCAACGCCGCAGCGCCGGCACCCGCATCGTTTTCGGGCATTGGTCCGTGCTGGGTTACCTGAACAAAGGCAACGTGGTGGGGCTCGACACGGGGTGTGTTTGGGGCTCGAAGCTGACCGGCATCAACCTGGACGCGAGCGACGCACCTGTCAGCGTGCCCTGCGCGGGCTGAGCGGCGCGCATCGTCGCGAGCTCACGCGACTTACAAGACTCACACTACTCACACGACTTACGCGGCGTGCCCGTATTGCGTGGCGCCTAGGCGCTCACTTCCCCCACTTCACCGTCATCTGCTCGGACTTCGCCGAGTACACACCGGGAGCGAGCTCGAGATCGATGGGCTTCGTTCCATACTCGGTCACCGGAATCAGCATGCGCTGATCGGCGCGCACTTCGATGATACCGAGCGTACCCGGCATGGCGCGGAAGGCGAGCCGCACGGGCCAGGTGGTACCCTGTCGAGGCTTGAGAGTGAATTTGCCAGCGGGAGCGGCGCCACGCAGGTCGACGACCAATGTATTGCGCTGCCAGTACTGCGGGAACGCCTGCGTCGAGGTGCCATCCTCGGCCAGCTCCTGGAGCTCATGAGCGTTCTCCGGCGCCGGTACTGGATGCTTGCTCCAGGGCATGTGCCCGCAGGCCGCCATCGCGGCTGCCACCAGGGCAATGGCCGTACCGCGCGCAGTCGCCCGAACGCCTCGAATCATGTGTCTCTCCTCCCGTTTGCGTAACATACGCTACTCATAAGCTGGATGCCCATGATGCCCTTGCAGGCCTTCAATTTCCGCCACTGGATCGACGAAAACCGGCATTTGCTCAAGCCGCCGGTCGGCAATAAGCGACTGTTTCGCGGCGACGTCGTTCATCGGAACAGCGAGTTCATCATCATGGTGGTCGGCGGACCGAACGCGCGGAAGGACTATCACGTCGATCCCGGCGAGGAGTTTTTCTATCAGCTCGAAGGCGACATGCTCCTGAAGACGGTGCAGCAGGGCCGCATCGTGGACGTGCCGATCCGCGAAGGTGAGATTTTCCTGCTGCCCGCGAAGATGCCTCATTCGCCGCGCCGAGATCAGAACACGATCGGCCTCGTCGTCGAGCGCGAGCGACGCACGGGCGAGCGGGACGGATTCCAGTGGTACTGTGAAAACTGCGGCAGCCTGCTGCACGAAGAGTTCATCGAGCTCACGGACATCGAGACCCAGATGCCGCCGCTCTTCGAGCGCTTCTACGCCAACGCCCCGCACCGCACCTGCAAACGCTGCGGCACGGTATTGGAACGGGCGAAGTGACCCTTACGCTGGAAGATGCACGCCGGCTCGACTCCGAAGATCCGCTGCGTAAGTTTCGCGAGCGCTTCGCGATGCCGCAGGATGAGAACGGGCAGCCGCTCGTCTATCTCTGCGGACACTCACTGGGATTGCAACCGCTCGCGGCGCGCGAAGCCGTAACGCAAGAACTGGATGACTGGGCGCGGCTGGGCGTGCGCGGCCATGAGCAGGCGCGGCGCCCCTGGATTCATTATCACGCCTCGCTCGCACCAGGCCTCGAGCAGTTGACCGGAGCGCAACCTGGAGAAGTGGTCGCGATGAGCTCGCTCACGGTCGACCTGCATTTGATGCTCGCCAGTTTTTTCCGGCCGCAGGGCGAACGAAAAAAGATATTGATCGAGGCCGGGGCATTCCCCTCTGATCGGCACGCCGTCGTCTCTCACCTCGAATGGCACGGACTCGACCCGCGCGATGCGCTCATCGAGCTGGCGCCGCGCGAAGGTGAAGACCTGATCGGCGAGCAGGCGGTTGAAGAGTGTCTGGAACGTGAGGATGGGCGCATCGCGCTCGTGCTATGGCCGGGCGTGCAATTTCGAACCGGCGAGTCGTTCGATATCGCTCGAGTCGTGCGTGCCGGACGGCGCGCTGGCTGCATCGTGGGCCTCGATCTCGCGCATTCCATTGGCAATACGCCACTGGATCTACACGCGCACGAAGCGGACTTCGCCGTGTGGTGCAGCTACAAATACCTGAATGCCGGGCCCGGCGCGATCGGCGGATGCTTCGTGCACGAGCGGCACGCCGCGCCATCCAAACATCGGCTCGCGGGCTGGTGGGGACACGAGATCGCCACCCGGTTCGAGATGAAACCCGGCTTTCGTGCGGCATCAGGCGCTGCCGGATGGCAGGTGAGCAATCCGCCGGTGTTTTCCGCTGCGCCCTTGATCGCCTCTCTCGCATTGTTTCAGGAAGCGCGCCTCGATCGCCTGCGCGAGAAATCGCGAGCGTTGACCGGAATGCTGGAGACTCTCGTTCAAAGCATGAGCCCGCGCGTGCAGATCGTCACGCCGAGTGACCCGGAAAGGCGCGGCTGCCAGCTCTCGCTGCGCGTTGCCGACGGCCGAGGTCAAACTGTGTTTGACTGGCTCGGTCGGCACGGCGTAGTCGGCGATTGGCGCAGTCCGGACCTGATCCGCGTCGCACCCGTGCCGCTCTACAATAGTTTTGAAGATGTGTTCGCCTTCAGCGAAAGTTTGCGTCAGGCGCTGAAGGAAGCGTGATGCGCGAAAGCAAAGTCAACATCGTTGGCGCAGGGTTGGCCGGCGCACTGCTAGCAACGCTGCTGGCACGCCGCGGTTTCACCGTGAACGTGTTCGAGAAGCGGTCCGATCCGCGCCTTTCGGCTCCCGAGAGCGGTCGCTCGATCAATCTCGCCCTCGCCTCTCGCGGAATCCGCGCGCTCGAGCGCGCGGGGCTGATGGAGCAGGTTTATCCGATCCTCAATGCGGTGCGCGGACGTATGGTGCACGAGCTTGGGCGACCTCCGGCGTTCTTGCCCTACGGGCAACGGGCGCATGAGGTGATTTATTCTGCCGGCCGCGCCGCTCTCAATCGGCTGCTGATCGAGGCGGCCGCGAGTCACGATAACGTTCATCTGCGCTTTGGGCAGGCATGCGTCGGCGTCGATGCCGCGAATGATCGGCTCTGCTTCAGTGATGTCGAGAGCGATCAAGAGTACGACTTCGCGCTTGCTCCGACCATTGCGGCCGACGGCGGTGGTTCGGCGGTGCGCGGAGCTCTGGCGAAACAAGGGCTCATCGCGGAGCGTGAGGAGCTGCTGGATCACGACTATAAGGAACTGACGCTACCACCCGTCGAGGGCGGTTATGCGCTCGATCCCAAGGCGCTGCATATCTGGCCGCGCGGCGGGTTCATGTTCATTGCGCTGCCGAATCCGGATTTGAGCTTCACCGCCACGCTGTTTCTGGCCCGCGAGGGCCTACACAGCTTCGCCGCGCTCAAGAGCCCGCAGGACGTACAGAGCTTCTTCGAGCAGAATTTTCCAGATGTCGTGCCGCTCATTCCGCGGCTGGTCGAGGAGTTCAACAGCCATCCCCAGGCACGACTAGGCACCGTTCACGCCGCACCGTGGCACATTAGCGGACAAGTACTACTGCTCGGCGACGCGGCCCACGCCATGGTGCCGTTTCATGGGCAGGGGATGAACGCGGCGTTCGAGGATTGCGCGTTCATCGACGAGTTGCTGGATCGTCATGATGACTGGGCAAAGCTGTTCGCGGATTTTGAAGAGCAGCGCCGTCCGCACGCGGCTGCGATCGCGCAGATGGCGCTGGAGAATTACATCGAGATGCGGGATACGGTGCGGGATCCGGCCTTCGCGCGACAGAAGGCGCTGGCGCTGGAGCTGGAGCGGATGTTTCCGAATCGGTTCATTCCGCGGTACTCGATGGTGATGTTTCATCCGGAGATTTCGTATGGGGAGGCGTTGCGCAGAGGCGAACTGCAGGGGGAGATACTGCAGACGCTCGATTTACGACGCATGACGGACGGACAACTTGACTCTGCGCTGGCCAGCAAGTTGGTTCGCGAGCGATTGCCGGGGTTTGCAACCGCTAAAGACCCGTCGTTTCGCACGACAGACTGAGATAATTTTCTCGTTGCGCGCGCTCGGTGTGAATCAGCTTCACAGCCAGTGAAACGCGCGGGCGATGACGGCTAGCAGTCCAGCACCCATCATCAGGCCCCAGATTTGCAGCCGAGTCACCGACTTTTCCATCGTCAACGCGAGCGCAGCGATCCCGCGGAAGCAGAGAGCATCGGGGCTCGTTCTATCAATCCAAGGAAGGCTTGCCGCATGAGTTCCAAATGGACGAAAGGCTTTGCACGCTGGCAACCCTTTCTGACGAGGGAGCGCGCCTATGATCTTTCTCATCTGCATCCAAGCCGCTTCACATTGTCTTTTGAGGCCCGGAGCGACTATCCCGCCCGCGACGTGGATATTCGAATTGGGTACTCATCGCATCCATTTACGATACGTTGCCCAGAGGGACAGGTGCCTCACGCTGCATACACCGCATGCTCGGCGTCGACAGAGCGACTCATTCCGCTCGCTCGTCAGTAAGGCGCTGGGGTTGAGAGCCGGACGCAGTCTACAAAAGCAAACCCCGCCATAAGGCGGGGTTCGTACGCCGATCCTCTTGGTTATCCCACTCATGGTGTGGACCCTTGCGGGCGGGCAGACGCCGTTCGGCTATTGCGTCACGAGGTGCAAGGTAAGGGTTATGGATCTGCATTTCAAGCGCAGCAAGTCGTATTTGCGACGGGCTCAAAGAGTGCTCTGGCGCGCAGGGCCAAGTCATTGAATGATATTGGATTTACAAATCTAGCGGACTGCCTGCGGCCGTCCAGACACCCTCGCATCACGGCGGCGCGCTCGCGTGCTGTCACCACGTCAGATCATCCGGCACCGCAAAATCCTTGTACGGGTCATTCTCGTCCACGGTTGACGAAGCGGCGTTGAGGGAAATGACAGACCGTTCATCGCGTTCGCGAATACGGCTCGCCGTCTCCGCAGGAACGATCTCGTAGCTGCGCCCATAACGCACGATGGCCACGTCACCGCGATTCAAACGCTCGCGAAGCGCCGAATCCACGAGCACGAAGCAAATCCTGCGCTCGTCCACGAAATTGAACTTGTCGTCGCTCTGAATCTTCGGCAGCCGGTGCTGCTCGACGATCTGGCGGATCTCGGCGATCAGCGCCTTGCGTTCCGCTTTGGCCTTCTGCTGCCGATTCAACTCTTCGTCGCGCGCAGCCTTGGCGGCGCGCGCGCGTTCGGCCTCCTGCTTCTGCTGCGCATTCGGCGGCGGATGATGCTGCCCTCTGCCGCGCTGGCGCTGATCGTGGCTGACCTGCTTCCCCTGCTTTTCCGTCGCCAGGCCGGCCTTGATCAGCTGGTCACGTAACGTCGAGCTCACGCACGGTCCTCTGCACTCAGAAGGGACGCCGATGGTAAATCGCGCTCCAGCGTTAAGAAAGTCATTGCGTACGCGTGTCGCTCGTCCGGCGGATGCTCGATGCGTTCGGTCTCGCGCCAGGCTTGGCGGTCGAACGCAGGAAACTTTGCGTCGCCGCCGACGCGGGCGTGCACCATAGTGAGATGGATGCGCCGCGTGAACGGCAGCGCCAGGCGAAAAATCTCCTCACCGCCGATCACGCAAAGCTCGGCGGCAACTGCGGAAGCTGCGGCCGCTGCGGGCGCCGTGTGCGCCGTGGGCCCCGCGGGAGCCGCTACTGAATGCGCCTCTCCTGCCCGAGACAATGCCTCCTGCATCGAGTGCACGACGCTGACCCCTTCGTGCTTCCACTCGCCCGACCGCGTGAGCACGATGTTGAGCCGCCCTGGCAAAGCCTTACCGATGGACTCGAAAGTCTTGCGGCCCATCAGCATGGGCTTGCCCATCGTCAGCGCCTTGAAGCGTTTGAGATCGTCCGGCAGTCGCCAGGGCAAGGCATTGTCCCGGCCGATGACGCACTCCTCGTCCATGGCGACTACGATCGAGATCAGCATGGGCCCGCCTTCATGCGCGCAACCTCGAGTACCCGCTCAGATCTCGACGGGAGTCGTGAGAATTACGATTCCGCGCGCGGGCATTCGGAAGAACTCCGCGGCCTGAGTGCTGCGCCTCTGCATGCGCGCGAACATTCTGCGCTGCAGACCGCGCCAACCGGGCAGAGGACGCGCGCGCACCACGTGTTGCCCGAGGAAGTACGAGCAATCCTCGGTGAATACACAAACTCCACGCTTGCGGCAGGCACGCAGTGCCTCGCCGATGTCAGGCGTTTCCATGAAACCGAAGTGAGCCGTGATCGCGAAAACTTCCGGGAGCACTTCCTCGACGGTCACGCGGTTCGCCGGATCGCGCCGCGGCAACCGCACGATATTGAGATTGATCAGGATGATGCGCTCGTGCGCGATGCGATTGTGCTCGAGATTGCGGATCAATGATGACGGCAGGTAGTCCGGATCGCTCGCCAGAAACACTCCAGTACCCTTCACCCGTTGCACGCCTTCGAGCAGCCCGGCGAGACCGGACACAGGTACCGCGAGTTGCGCGAGTGCGGCACGCAGCTGCACGCGACCCATCCGCCAGATCGTGAATATGCCGAACAACACGCTGGCGAGCGCGAGCGGAATCCATCCGCCGTCGTCCAGCTTCGTCATGTTTCCGGCCAGGAAAGTGAAGTCCATCAGCAGCAGAATGGTGAACAGCGGCACGATCACCCACTTGGGCCAGTTCCATTGAGTCCAGGCCACGAAAACACCGAGCACGGTCGTCATCGCCATGGTGCCGATGACGGCTGCACCGTACGCGGCGGAAAGCGCGTCCGAGCTTCTGAACCCCGTAACGAACAGAACCACTGCGACGAACAGAATCACATTGACGATCGGCACGTAGATCTGACCCTGCTCCAGCGCCGAAGTCTGCAATACACGTAGGCGCGGAAGCAGATCGAGCTGTATGGCCTGCCGCGCGACGGAGAACGCGCCGGATATCGTTGCCTGCGAAGCGATGACAGAAGCCGCAGTGGCAAGCACGATCATCCACGGCAGCAGCATGGCCGGCACCATTGAATACAGGGGTCGCGCAACTTCATGCCCCGCATGCAGATACAGCGCGCCCTGGCCGAAGTAGTTGAGCAGCAGCGCGGGCAGCACCAGCACAAACCACGCGATGCGCACGGGAAATTTGCCGAAGTGCCCCATGTCGGCATAAAGCGCCTCGCCCCCCGTCAGCGCCAGGAACACGGCACCGAGAATCACCAGCGCCATGCCCGGCTCATGAGCCAGCAATGCCACGCCATAGGCCGGGTTGAGGCCCGCAAGCACGGCGGGCTCGCGCACGATTGAGTTGAATCCTGAGACCCCAAGGGCGAGGAACCAGACCACCATCACGGGGCCGAAGAGCTTTGCGACCTGTGCGGTGCCGCGCCGCTGGAATGCAAACAGGCCCACGACCACGAGCAGCGTGACGGGAACGACCATGTGCGCGAACTCGGGGTTGATGAGCTCGAGGCCCTCTACCGCGCTCATCACCGTGATCGCCGGGGTGATCATTCCATCGCAGAAGAAAAGCGCACTGCCGGCAAGGCCGCAACCGATCAGAAACGTGCCGAGCCGGCCCGCCGCCACCAGCTTCTTCTGCGCGAGCGCGAGCAACGCGAGCACACCGCCCTCGCCCTGATTGTCCGCACGCATCATCACGACGATGTACTTGATCGTGACCGAGATGATCAGCGACCAGAAGATGAGGGACAGGATGCCGAGCACCGAGTTGGTGTTGTTGAATCCGGCATCCTTGAGCGCAGTCTCGAAAGCGTACAGCGGGCTGGTGCCGATATCCCCGTAGACGATACCGACCGCGCCGACCACTGCTGCTGAAGTGACGCGCCGCTTCGCGCTCATGGGATTACTTTCGGCGCTTCGCCTTGCGCGTCGTACGACGAGTGGCTACGCGCGACCCGGCCTTCGCGCGCGACGTTCCGCGCTTGGGTTTGCGGGGCTTGGAAGCCACAGACCTGGCAGCGGCGCGCTTTTTGGCTTTCTTCTTCGCACGCTTCGGTGGCCACAACATCGTCCCGCGGCACTTCGGGCTGCCGCAACGGCACGCGTAGATCTCGTCCACGTTGGGTGGATCGCCGCGCTCGCGGCCGATCTGGTAGTCGTAGTTGAGCTCATCGCCCGGCTTGATGTCGCGAATCGCATCGATGAACACGCGACGATCCTCGATCTCGGACTCACAATTGGGGTCGCACGCATGGTTGATGAAACGCGCATCGTTGCCGTCCACGCCGGCGTCGATGACCGTGCGCTTGTCGACGACGAACAGGAACGTGTGGTTGTCGTTCACATCGCAGTCTTCGTACCGAAGGTCCGCCTCGCCATGGCTGATGCGCTCGCCGAGGTACTCTACTACCCTGGTGCCTTTCTTGATGGCGCGCAGGGCGAACGCGCCCTTGCCGTGCACCCTGGAGCTGCGGACCTCGAAAGGCTGCTCCTTCGCAGTGCTCTTGCTGATGCCCATGCTCAGATCGCCACCGGCGCCTTGATCGCCGGATGATGCTGATAACCCATGATCTCGAAGTCCTCGTATTGATAATCGAAAATCGTCGGTGGCCGCCGCTTGATCGACAGGCGCGGCAGCGGATGAGGCTCACGCGCCAGCTGCATATCGGCCTGCTCGAGATGATTGAGATAGAGATGGCAGTCCCCGCCCGTCCATACGAGCTCGCCCGGCTCGAGGTCGCACTGCTGCGCGAACAGGTGGACCAGCAAAGCATATGACGCGATGTTGAACGGCACGCCCAGAAAGAAGTCTGCGCTGCGCTGATACAGCTGACAGGAAAGCTTTCTCTGCGCCACGTAGAACTGGAAATACGAGTGACAGGGCAGGAGCGCCATCTGCTCGAGCTCACCGACATTCCACGCGCTGACGATGATGCGCCGTGAATCCGGATTGCTGCGCAGCTGGCTCACCGCCTGCGAGATCTGATCGATCGTCCGGCCATCCGGCGCGAGCCATGCGCGCCACTGCTTGCCGTAAACGGGGCCGAGCTCGCCTCGTTCATCCGCCCATTCATCCCAGATGGTGACGCCGTGCTCGCGAAGCCAGCCGACATTCGTCTCGCCGCGCAGGAACCAAAGCAGCTCGTAGATGATCGATTTGAGGTGCAGCTTCTTGGTCGTCACCAGCGGAAAGCCCTGGGCCAGATCGAAGCGCATCTGATGGCCGAACAGCGAGAGCGTTCCGGTTCCGGTGCGATCGCCTTTGCGCACGCCCGTCTGACGGATGAGCCGCAACAGATCCAGGTATTGCTTCATCGCCCAGCCGGCTTCATCGAGACAAGGCGTTCACAGCACGACGGCGAGATTGCCCGAAGGCGTGCGCCGACGGTACGCGACTGCGAGCAGGATGCCGCCCGCAATGATCATGGGCAGCGACAGCAGCTGGCCCATCGTGAACCAGTTTCCCGCGAGATAGCCGATGTGCTCATCCGGCAGGCGGACGAACTCGACGAGGAAACGCGCGATGCCATAGAGCAGCAGGAACAGCCCGGAAGGGGCGAGCCGCGGACGCGGCTTGGAGGTGAACCACCACATGACCGCGAACATCACCAGCCCTTCGAGAAAGGCTTCATAGAGCTGGGAGGCGTGCCGCACCTGGCCGTCCACGTTGAAACCCCAGGGCACAGTGGTGGGCTTGCCCCACAACTCGCCGTTGATGAAATTGCCGATGCGGCCGGCAAAGAGCCCGATGCCAGGAAGGGGCGCCATGAAATCGAAGACATCGGCGATCTTGCGCGTGCGTTGCACGGCAAAGATGGCGATGGCGAGCAGCGAGCCCAGCAGGCCGCCGTGGAAAGACATGCCGCCTTCCCAGATCTTGAGCGGATAGAGCGCGTCCTTGAACCAGTATTCCATGCCGTAGAACAGCACATAGCCGATGCGTCCGCCGAGGATGACGCCCAGCATCGCGTAGAAGACGACGTCGTCCACGTCGTTCGCCTTCCACGTGCTGCCGGGGCGCGAGGCGCGCCAGCGGGCCAGCGCCCACGCGGCGCCGAAACCAATCAGGTACATGATGCCGTACCAGCGCACCTGCAGAGGTCCGAAGCCGAACAGCGGACCGATCTCTAGGGCAATGGGGTCGAAGCCGGAGTACTGCAGCATGGGGGCGGGATTCTACCTACTCGCGCGTGACGCGGCAGAAAAACGCCTTGAGATACCGTGTTTCGGGGATGGCCGGATGGACGGGATGATCCGGAGATTGTCCACCCGCCTCGAGGATCTGCACGAACCGGCCCACTTGGCGCGCCGCGCCCTGAATGGCCGCGGCAAGGTCCTCGGCCGTCAGGTTATATGAGCAGGAGCACGAGACGAGCAAGCCCTCGTCGCCGAGGACGTTGAGCGCGAGCTGATTGAGCTTGCGATAGGCGGCCTGGCCCTGCGGGATGTCCTTCCTGCGCTTGATGAAGGCGGGTGGATCGAGAATGACGACATCGAAACGCTCACCGCGCTCGTGCAGCTGCTTCAGCGCATCGAAGGCGTCGGCGCAATGAGCTTCGAGCGAGACCTGATTGTGCGCGGCATTGCGGGCTGCAAAATCCAGCGCGGCTTGCGAGGAGTCGACGCATTTCGCCGAGCCCGCACCATTGCGGAGCGCCGTGACGGCCCATGCGCCCACATAACTACAGATATCGAGCACTCTCGCCCCCTGGGGCAGAAAGCGCAGCAACCGCTGGCGATTGGCGGTCTGATCGTAGAACCAGCCCGTTTTCTGTCCCGTGCGCAGCGGGGCGCGAAACTCGAGGCCCTGCTCCCGGACCGTGAGCTCTTCGGGAATCTCGCCGAACGCGATCGAAGCGCTGTGCGGCAGCTGCTCCAGATCGCGGGCGGAGGAGTCGTTCTTCCAGAAAAGCGCGGTGGGATTCAAGGTCTCGCGCACACTTTGCTCGATGAGCCCCTGCAGGGCCTGCATGCCTGCCGTCGCAATTTGCCCGACGACAATCTCGCCATAGCGATCGAGCACGAGACCGGGCAGGCCATCGGACTCACCGAACACCACGCGGTAGTACGGGTCGCCGTTCAAGCGTTCGCGCAAAGCAAGTGCCGTCTTCAACTTCTGCTGAATCAGGCTGGAATCGACAGGGTGCCGTTCATCTCTGCCGACGATGCGCGCACAGATCAGCGCATGGGGATTGACGTAAGCGTGGCCGAGAAACTCGTCCCGGCTCGACTTCACCAGCGCGATGCCTCCGGATTCGAAGGCGCTCAGAGGCGTTGCCCCAGTATCGACCTCGTTACTGAATACCCACGGATGGCCGGCACGGATGCGACGATCCTCACCGCGTTTGAGCTTGAGATCCGGCATGGGGCCGGCATTCTACGTGAACGGGCGGCTCGGGAGGGCTCGTGCGCTACGACGCCTGCCTCAAGCCAACAGCTCCACATTGCCGCCGATGGCGACGGTATTGATCGTGAGCGTTCGCTCCGTGGCAAAGCGCAAGAGATAGTGCGGGCCGCCGGCTTTCGGACCGGTGCCGGAGAGGCCGCAACCGCCGAACGGCTGAACGCCGACCACAGCCCCGATCATGTTGCGATTCACATAGGTGTTGCCCACGCGAACGCTACTGTAAACATGGTCTGCCACCGCTTCGATGCGCGTGTGGATGCCGAGCGTCAGGCCGAAGCCGGTCGAGCGTATCGCCTCGATCACCTTGGGGAGGTCAGCGGATTTGTAGCGCGCGATGTGCAGGATCGGACCGAACTCTTCGGTCTTCAGCTGATCGAGGGATTTGAGCTCGAACAGGTGTGGCGGGAAAAAGTGCCCCGCCGCGGCGCCTGCTGGCAGCTCACACGCGTACAGGAGCTTCGCTTCCCTGGTCATGCGCGTCGCATGTTTGCGCAAGCCTTGAAGCGCAGTATTGGAGATGACCGGGCCGACATCCGTCGCCGGATCACTCGGGTCGCCGATGCGCAGACACTTCATGGCACCGATCAACATCTTGATTACGTGATCGGCGAGCTCTTCCTGCACATAGAGCACGCGCAACGCCGAGCAACGCTGACCGGCGCTGGTGAACGCCGAACCGATGACGTCGTCCACGACCTGCTCCGCCAGTGCCGTGGCATCGACGACCATCGCGTTGAGTCCGCCGGTCTCCGCAATCAGCGTCACGAGTGCACCTTCGCGCTGGGCAAGGGTCCGGTTGATCGCGGTGGCGGTGGCCGTTGAGCCGGTCAGCACCACACCTGCGATCGCAGGATGATTGAACGCGATCTCGCTGAACTTCGCGCCGCCCGCGAGCGGCGTCAGGTGCAACGCTTCGCCCGGAATGCCGGCTTCGTGCAGGATGCGCACCATGGCATGCGCGATGAGCGGCGTCGTGAGCGCGGGTTTGGCAATGACCGTATTGCCAGCCATCAGGGCGGCGGTGATCTGCCCGCCGAAGATGGCGAGTGGGAAATTCCACGGACTGATGCAAACGAACACACCGCGCCCGTGCAAGGACAACAGGTTCTTCTCTCCCGTCGGGCCACGCATTTCCTGTGGTTCGCCGAAGAGCTCGCGGCCGCGCGAGGCGTAGTATCGACAATAGTCCACGACCTCGCGCAGCTCGGCCACCGCATCCGGCAAAGTCTTGCCCGCCTCGCGAACGAGCAGGCTCAGGAACTCATCGCGGCGCTTCTCGAGCAGATCCGCCGCACGATCGAGGCAAGCTGCGCGCTCTTTGGCGGGTGTGGCATTCCAACCGTGCTGCGCATTCGCCGCAGAATCCAACGCGTGCAGGATTTCTTCGCGCGTCGCGTCGCGCGAATACCCGACGATTTCTTTCGAATTCGCGGGTGATGTGATGGGAACCGTCGCATCCGCGGCTGGCTTGCCATCGATGATGGGGCCGCCGCGCATCTTCGTACCACTGCGCTCGCGCAAAGCGGCGAGCAACTGTTCCAGCTGAGCAGGGTCGCCGAAATCCGCGCCGATGGAATTTGCGCGGTCTGCGCCATAGAGCGCCGGCGGCTCGCGCGGCGGTTGCGACTCATTCGATTGCAAGGTAGCCACAGGGTCACGCACGACAGCCTCTACTGGAACATTGGGATCGAGGAAGTGATGAACGAATGAAGAATTGGCGCCATTCTCGAGCAAGCGGCGCACCAGGTAAGGCAACAGGTCTTCATGAGTGCCCACGGGTGCGTACGCGCGAACTCGGGGAAACGGTTGCACCTGCGCACGCGCGACTTCGTAAAGGGCCTCGCCCATGCCGTGCAGTCGCTGAAACTCAAATTGGGCGCCGCGCTGAGCGAGCTCGAGGATCACCGAAACCGTAAAGGCATTGTGCGTGGCGAACTGCGCGTAGATGACATCGTTGGCTTCGAGCAGGCGGCGCGCGCAAACAAGGTAACTGACGTCGGTGGCGGCCTTGGAGGTCAATACCGGGAAGCTTGCGAGGCCACGCTCCTGCGCGCGCTTGATCTCGCTGTCCCAGTAGGCGCCTTTGACGAGACGAACGGTCATGCGCCGGCCCGTAGTGCGCGCCAGGGTTGCCACCCAGTCCACTACGAAGGGCGCTCGCTTTCCGTAGGCTTGAACGGCAAGACCGAGTCCTGGCCAATCCCGCGTCTGTGGATCCGCGGCCATTGCTGCGATGACATCCAGGGAAATATCGAGGCGATCCGCCTCTTCCGCATCCACGGTAAGACCAATTCCGGCTTTCGCAGCGGCGCGCGCAAGCTCCAATGCTCTCGGCACCAGCTGTTCGTGCACGCGCGGGCGTTGCATGAGCGCGTAGCGCGGCTCGATGGCTGAGAGCTTTACCGAAATGCCCGAGCGATCGTGCACCGTTTCGCCAAGTTGACCTTTCAACGCCTCGATCGCCTGCGCATAGGCTGAAAAATATCGGCTCGCATCCTCAACAGTGCGCGCACCCTCCCCCAGCATGTCGTAGGAGCACAGAGTCAGCGCAGGATTTTCACGGCCGTGCGCCATCGCGTCCGCGATCGTTTCGCCCGAGATGAACACTTCGCCCATTGCGCGCATCGCCTCGCGCAGCGCGGCCCGCGCGACCGGCGCAACCATCGGCGCCGCAAACGAGCGCAACGAACGCTTGCCATCGAGCTGACCCTCGACTTCGGGCAGCAGTTGACCCGCCGACGACAGCAATGCGAAAGCCGCGCGGATCAGCATCGGCCCATCCGAGCCTTCCTTGGCCGAGCGGATCTGTTCGAGGCGCTCGGCGATCAACTGATTGGCACGCGTCGGATCAGTGGTACGCAGCAGGGCTTCAGCCAATGCCATGAGCGCACGGCCGGAGACGCTATCCAAAGGCGCGCTCTCGAGCATGGACTCCAGAAAGGAGCCGGTGTGCTTGGTTTCCCTCGCCTCCTGAACCCAATGTCCGGCGCGAACTTCAGCGCGGGCGCGTTCGACGCGAACGTCTTCCAGCGAGTGAAGCAGATCGGTGACGACAGTCGCTTCGTCGCGCACGGTCGCGGCACGCATGCGAGTGCGCAGATCCTCGAGATTCATCTCGAGTGGATGTGTGGCGGCCATGACTTACCTGTAGTTAAACATGCTTATGATATCGTTCTCCTTAGAGGATATTTTCAGCTTATAAGCCTTTTCTTGGAAAGATTGACTATGCCGAGCCAGCGCAGCAAACCTGCCGCCGAAAGATCCACTGCCGAGAGCGCGCCTGCCGTTGAAACGCTGGACCGCATCGACCGTAAGCTGCTGATTCGTCTACAGGAAAACGGCCGGGTGTCCATTTCGCAGCTGGCGCGCGAGGTCAATCTCACCGTGACGCCGACCCTGGAGCGGGTACGGCGCCTGGAAAGCACGGGTTATATCGAAGGCTACGTCGCACGGCTGAGCCCTCGCCGTCTCGGCCTGGGGCTGCTCGCTTACGTGGAGGTGCAGCTCGACCGCACGACGCCGGATGCGTTCGAGCGCTTCAAGGCTGCGATGCTCGCCCTGGAAGAAGTGATGGATTGCCACATGGTGGCTGGCGGCTTCGACTATCTGCTCAAGGTGCGAGTGAAGAGCATGGAAACCTACCGCATCTTTCTCGAGCGCATCGCAACCGTGCGTGGAGTGCAGCAGACGCATACCTATTTCGTGATGGAAGAGGTGAAGTCCACGCACGCCATTGCCGTGCCCAGCTGAAGAGCGCGAGCGCACGAAACGTAGAAATCGCTCGAGTCAGCGCTGCAGTGCAGAGGGCGATTTCTCGCTTGATCGGCGCCGCAAGACAGGCGTACGTTGAAGGTGGGGACGTACCCACATGCGCGTTTTTGCATCCCCTGCGAGCGATTCCGCCATCTCATGGCTGAGGCTGGCTGCATTCCTCATCATTGCAACGACTGCGGCAAATGCGGCACCGCGCGTCAAAGACCTCGACACCGCGTCGTTCGAACGTGAGCGCGCGTTGCTGCTGCGCCTGGAGCGCATCGAGTCGGATCGCGGAGTGTTCTCGATGGCCGCGATCCAACCGCTGCTGGATCTGGGCCTGCTCTACATCAACAACGATCGCTGCGAGGACGCCATCGCTCCGCTCGATCGCGCGGTGAAGGTCAGTCACATGGCCGAGGGACTCTTCAATCCAGGACAAGTGCAACTGCTCGAGCCGCTGATTGGGTGTCATCTGGCACTGGATTTCCAGGGTGACTTTCAGCGCGACCTCGAATATCTGCAACTGATCGCCGAGCAGACCTACGGCCCGAGCAACCCGGACATCCTGCCAATGCTGCGGCGCATAGCCAACTGGTACGAAGAAGGCGACAGATACATCAGTGCGCGGCAGCTCTATTCCCGCGCGGTCGATATTGCACGCAAGGCAGGCGGAGAGAACGACCTTCGGATGGTGGATCCGCTGCGTGGGATTGCGCACGCGTTTCGGCTCGAGTACGTGCATGGCTTGCATCCTGCAGACGATGAGTTGAATCGAGGCAGCCCCTTTCGCAGTCGCGCTGAGCTCGACAGCTCCAACAAGCGCCTCGACCTACTCGGTGAAACGTCGCTGAAGCGCGCCGTGCGCGTGTTGCAGGCCCATGCGAATCAGGATCGCAGCGAGCTCATCGATGCGCTGCTCGACCTGGGCGACTGGTATCAGATGGGAGAGATGCGCCGTGACGCGTTGCGAATCTACGGAGAGGCCTGGAAAGAATCCGTCGCAGCCGGCACGCCGATTCTCACGACACCCGAGCCCATTTTATTCCGCACTGAGCTGGGCATCGCACTGCGTCGGCCACCCCCGGATCGTGAGGGCTACAACCGGTACTGGGCCGATCTGGATTTCACGGTGGACCGAGAAGGGCGAGTGGCGCACGTGAAGATTGGCGAGACCAACGCGCCGAAGTCGCTGCAATGGCGGCTGGTCGATGGGTTCGCCGCCACGCGTTACCGGCCCCGATTCGAGGCCGGTGAACCGGTTGACACCACCCACCTGCGCTACCGGCAGGGAATGTGGGTCGAAAAATGGAAGTGGCGCACTAACCTGCAGTGACGACTACAGCACCGCGGCCACCGACTGCGCGAAGTACTCGAGATTCTCCTTGCGCAGCCCGGCAATGTTCATTCGGCTGTCTTCCGTCATGTAGACGTGATGCTCCTCGCGCAAGGCGCGCACTTGAGCGGCGTCCACACCGAGGAACGAGAACATGCCCTGCTGTCGCGCGATGAATCCGAAGTCGCGCTGCGGGCACGCCCGCTTCAGTTGATCGACCAGCGCCCGGCGCAGCCCCGTCACTCTGGCGCGCATCGCGTCAACTTCCGAATCCCAGCTCGAGCGCAACGCGCCGTTGCTGAGAATTTCGAGCACGATGGCGGCGCCGTGATCCGGCGGCATGGAGTACATCGTGCGCGCAATGCGCGTCAGCTGGCTCAGCATCGCCTCGGCGGCGGCGGGCGTTTCACCGATGGCGTGCAACGTCCCGACCCGTTCGCGGTACAGCCCGAAATTTTTCGAACAGGACACCGCCACCAGCGCTTCCGGCAACTGAGAGGCGACCAGGCGGATCGCAAATGCATCCTGCTCGACTCCGCGGCCCAGCCCCTGATAGGCCATGTCGAGAAACGGCAGCAGCCGTCTCTTCGCGAGCACTGGCACCAGTGCACGCCACTGCTCGTCGGAAAGATCCGCCCCGGAAGGGTTGTGGCAGGACGCGTGCAGCAGCACCACCGAGCCTTCCGGCAGCTTGCCGAGCGCGCCGAGCATGGCATCGAAATCGACACCGCCCGTGGCCGTATCGAAATAGGGATACTTCTCGAGAGTCAGCCCGGAGCCGCCGATGAGTGGGATGTGATTGGACCAGGTCGGCGTACTCACATGCACCACGGTGCGCGGTTCGCTCACACGAACCAGTTCCGCACCCAGCCGAAGCGCACCGCAACCACCGGGCGCCTGCACCGTCGCAACCCGCTTGCTCGACAGAACCGCGTGCGATTCTCCGAACACCAGCTTCTCCATCGCCGTGTTGAACCCGGCATTGCCGGCTGGCGCGACGTACGCCTTGGTCGATTCTTTCTCATATACGGCCCGCTCCGCCTTTTTCACGGAATCGAGCACGGGCGTCACACCGCTGTCGTCGCGATATACGCCTACGCCCAGATCCACTTTGCGGGGGTCGGTATCGGCACGATAAAGAGCCATGAGCCCGAGGATGGGGTCCTGGGGAAGACGATCGAGCCTCTCGAACATTCAGCGGTCTCCGAATCGAAATGAGCGGGCCATTGCGGCCCGCAAGTCTAGCTTGGGCTACCGCGGATTGCCCGCCGGGCACGCGACGCGGGCCGCATCGGGGTGTCGGCACCTGACGTCAGCGGCCGAGCACTCACCCGCAACAGTGCGGTACCTCACAGCGCACCGCGCGGTTCCTGTTTCAAGATACGGCCGCTTCTGCCGCTACAGGCATCACGAGCGGGGCTGTACGGCCCGGCCCCAATGCGGACTCGGTGACATGCTGCAAATTATCGGCTCGATCGTCGTTCTAGGCTGCGTTCTCGGCGGCTTCGTCGCCGAGGGCGGGCACATCCTCGCTTTGTGGCATCCTTTCGAGATCGTGATCATCGTCGGCTCGGCGCTCGGCGCGTTCCTGATCAGCAACCCCATGAAAGTGGTCAAGGCCTCCTTCGCGGGAGCCATCGCGCTGCCCAAGGGCGCGCATTACAAGCGCGAAGACTACGTCACGCTGCTCAAGCTGATGTACGACATCCTGACGAAGATGCGCAAGGAAGGCGTCATGGCGATCGAGGCGGATCTCGAGAAGCCCGAGAACAGCGCGCTCTTCAAGAAATATCCCCGCATTCTCGCCGACCACCACATGGTGGAATTCATCGCGGACTGTCTGCGGCTGATCGTCGGCGGTAACCTCGACCCGCACGAGCTCGAGAGCCTGCTCGAATACGAGCTCGAGACGCATCACAAGGAAGCGCTGGAACCGTCACATGCCGTGCAGAAAGTGGCCGATGCGCTTCCAGGATTCGGCATCGTGGCCGCCGTGCTCGGTATCGTGAACACCATGGCGGCACTCGATGGCGCCAGCACCAATGAGATCGGCGAGAAAGTGGGCGCAGCCCTGGTCGGCACCTTCCTCGGTATTCTGGTGGCCTACGGCTTCGTGGGCCCGATTGCATCGGCGATGGAGCACCAGGCGCACGAGGAAGGCAAAGCTTTCGAAGTGGTGAAGATGGCTCTGGTCGCGAGCGTGCGCGGCTACCCGCCACAGGTGGCCGTGGAATTCGCCCGCAAGCTGCTCTTCAGCGAAGTGCGTCCGACGTTCAACGATCTCGAAGCGCATCTGAAGAACAAGGCCGGCGTCGGCGGCGCCGCCGCTCCCAAGGCCGCTGCCGCGAAATAAGGGAATCTGGCGATGGCCGGCGAAGCGAAAGAAGGCAAGAAGCCGATCATCATCATCAAACGCTACAAGAAGGGCGGCGCGGCACACCACGGCGGAGCCTGGAAAGTGGCGTACGCGGACTTCGTGACCGCGATGATGGCGTTCTTCATGGTGATGTGGCTCATCACCGCGGTATCCAAGGAACAGCGCGCCGCGATCTTCGACTACTTCAAGAACCCCAGCATGGAGCCCGGCAAGAGCGTCAAGCCGGCGCCGGGCATGATGGGTCCGGGTGGCGCGAGCACCAGCCCCATCAATCTCGGCGGCGGCCTGGATGCTCCGAAAACGGTGACGAGCATCAAGCCCGGCATCGGCGCGCCGGTCACGCCACCTTCCCCCAAAGACAGCCTGGGCGGTACGCAGAGCTCGGATGCGGAAGTCGGCGGCAAGACGGGTGAAGGTACGGGTATGGACGAGGCGAAAGCCAAGGTCATCGCCGATGCAGCCGAGAAGCGGCAGCTCGAATCACTGATGCAGGATCTCAAGGAAGCCATCGAGAAGAGCCAGGCGCTCGAGCCGTTCAAGGACCAACTGCTGCTCGACATCACGCCCGAAGGGCTGAGAATCCAGATCATCGACAAGCAGAACCGGCCGATGTTCGACCTGGGCGGAGACCGCCTCAAGCCTTACACCGTGCAGATTCTCACCGAGGTCGCCAAGTACCTGAACACCGTGCCGAACCGGCTGAGCCTCACGGGCCACACGGACGCGACACCTTTTCCCGGCACGAGCGGCCGAACCAACTGGGATCTGTCAGCAGACCGTGCCAACTCGGCGCGCCGTGCGCTCGAAGCGGCCGGGCTTTCCACTGACAAGACCGCACGCGTCGTCGGTCTTTCGTCATCCGTGCTGTTCGACAAGGTGAACCCCCGCAACCCGATCAACCGGCGCATCAGCATCGTGGTGATGACAAGGCAAGCTGAAGAGGATGCGTCGAAGACGGAGTCGATACCGGTCACTGCCGAATCGTCCGGCCTGCCGGTGCAGCCGAGAGCAGCGGACATCGCCGCGGCTGCGGCCGACCCGGCCAGCACGAAGCAGTAGTTCTTCTGCGGTTCTATCCGCTCTGCGGCTCTGTGAAGCCACGGCATAGCGCCGCGAGCTTGTTTCCATCCGGATCCCTGACGTACGCCGCGTAGAAATCCGCGTGTACTGCGGCCGCAGACCCGAACATCGATCTCGAAGGCGCACTCATTTTTCCGCGAGCGCCTTCTTGCGCGTCACCTCGAACTCATCACCCGGTTTCCATTTCTGCATCTCGTCGGCCTGCGCAATGAGCCAGCCCATGTAGAGACCGAGCTGCGTGTCTTCGATGGCGCCGTCGAAATTCCAGGTGTCGTCGATCTGGTCGCTCGGCTGGTGATAGACCTTCTTCTCGTACTTCTCGATCTGTTCCTTGCCCCAGCCTTCGGGCTTGCCGATGAAGTCGACACCACCGTCGATGGACAGCGCCGGCACGCCGATGCGCGCGAACTCGAAGTGGTCGGAGCGATAGAAAGCGCCGCGATCCGGCATCGGATCGGCTTGCTCCTGCCGGCCCTGCAGAGCGGCCACTGCGTGCCCCACCTCGTCCAGCGAAGATTTGCCGAGGTCGATGAAAGTGATGTCTTTCGTGCGGCCCCAGATATTGGCGCTGTCGAAATTCAGATTTGCCGCGATCCTGCCAGGCGCGAACGTCGGGTGATTCGCGTAGTAGCTCGAGCCCAGCAGGCCCTGCTCCTCCGCCGCAACGAACAGGAACAGCACGGAGCGCCGCGGCTTCGTCGGCAAGGCCGACATGGCGCGCGCAATGGCCAAAATCTCGGAGCAGCCGCTCGCGTTGTCACGCGCGCCGTTGTAGATGCGGTCGCCGCTCGAATCCGGCTCGCCGATGCCGAAATGGTCGTGGTGCGCGCTGAAGATGACGACTTCATCCTTCAACTGCGGATCGCTGCCGGGCAGCAGGCCCGCGACATTGGCGGACTCGACCTTCGAGAGCTTGTTCTGTGAGGTCAACGAAGTGCGGATACCCAGTGGCACGGGCCTGAAATCCCGCTTCCTGGCCGCGGCGACCAGCTTGTCGAGGCTCTGGCCCGCTGCGCTCATGACGCGCTTCATGGCCGCTTCAGTCGTCCACGCTCTGATCTGCACGTGCGGCTCATCGCCTTCGGGCAGCGCGAATTTCTCGCCACCCCAAGAGCTCTGCACGACCTGCCACGGATAGCCGGCCGACGGCGTCGTATGAATGATGATGACGGCCGCCGCGCCCTGGCGCGCGCCGCTTTCGTACTTGTAGGTCCACCGCCCATAGTAGAGACGGCGATTGCCCGCAAACAGCCTGGGGTCCCAGTCCGGATCGTTGTTGAGCATGACCAGGACCTTGCCCCGCAGATTCGCGCCTTTGAAATCATCCCATTTGAATTCCGGCGCCTGGATCCCGTAGCCGACGAAGACGAGCTCTGCATTGTCGATGCTCGAGGTGTCCTTCTGCTCGCCGCTCACCGCGATGAAATCGTCGCGATATTTGAGATCGACGGACTGGCCTTTCGCTTCGAAGGTCCAGGTCTGCGGGACATGGCTGGTGATGCCGACGATGGGCACGGGCTGCTGCCATTTGCCATTCGCAGCGCCGGGTTGCAGGCCGAGCGACTGCAGCTCGGTGGCGAGGTAGGCGCGCGCCAGCACATCGCCCCGCGAGGCGGGGCCACGACCCTCGAGCTCATCGGAAGCGAGAAAGCGGATCGGCGCTTCGAGCGTGGCGCGCGTGATGTGAGCTTTGGCCGCAGATTCCACTTCTGCCGGGATGGAAAAGGAATCAGGAATCGCGACGGCTGAGACGAGAGCCAGCCACGCACCGCCGGCAAGACGCAAAAGGGCTCGAGTCGAGATCATGACCGGTCCTCGCAAACAGGGAACGAAAGCTTAGAGCACTTTGCGGCGCAGTGCTGCGATGTGCGGAGCGCGTGCCGCGCCTTAGTCCTGCGCGATCGACACGGGGTAGCCTGGAACGGCGCCTGGGCCTGGGCCTCGACCGCGGCTATGGCAGCGCAGCACGGCATTCTGAGCTTCCCATTGCTCTTTGGGATCGAGCTGCTCGAGGAACTGGACCTCACCCGCAATCAGTACGGCGATCGGAATGCCATCGCGATAGAGAATACGGTTGCCTGTAATCGCCGGAACGCGTGAGCCGGGCGTGAGCAGACCCACGAGATTCAAAGGATCTGCCGCACAGACGGCGACTTGCTGTCCCGTGTGCGGCTTGCGACGGATATCGCGCAACAGCCCGATCGCATCCGGCGTCGCAAACTGCTCGCCTGAAAGTCCGGCAACGAAGCGCCCGCCGCGAATCTCGCCACGGGCCTCGAGGCGGCGGCAGCACATCAAAATCTCTCGCCACGGCGGCAGCCAACTCGCTTCGCTTGCAGTAAGGCGCCAGAAGATGACACCCCAGCGCCGCAGCAGCGTGCGCACGACATGCTCGATCGCTTCATCGTTCTTGCGTCGGTGGGCAGCCGTGCCAGCGCCAGCAACGCCGGTGGCTGAATCGCCAACATTGGCTCGCACGTCGGGACCATTCCCCGAGCGGCGCACCAGCGCCCAACGTCCCGCATCCGCCATTCCGAACAGGGCGACCCGTCTGCGCCGGCCCGCACCGTAGGCGGACGCGCGTTTGTCGGAAGGTGCGAGCAACGCGCGCAATCCACCGAAGCTGTCGGAATTGACGAAGCCGAGCGCCACGAGCTCGGCCAGCGCTTCTTCCGCCTGTGCAGGCAGAAGATGCAACGCTTCGACGATCTCATCAAAGAACGAAGCGCCATTCGCCTGGATGAATTCGGCAACGTCGCGCGCCATCGTAGTGAGCTGCGCTCTGTCCGGCTCGTCGCCAAAAGCCGACCATTGCTTCGCATTGCGCCGTGCCAGCAGAGTGATGGGTGTCGAGCGTACTGGCGCGGCGCCACGTTCAGGATCTGCCTTGCGCACAGCCAGCCGGCTCCACACGAACCGCCCTGCGAGACAATGCTCATCGAGCCACGCCGGCTCATATTCAGCGATGCGTGCCGGAAGTATTTCTGACTCCCACGCACCTGCGGGCGCCTCGAAACCTTCGAGCTGATCCAGCACGCCCGCCACCGCATCCGGTCCCTGCATGCGGGATGAAGGCAGCACGCGCTGCCACTCAAACAGGAAGCGCAGGAAGTCCCGTGTCTGTACGGGCTCGATCTCGGATCGCAACCGCTTGACGGTATAGCGATGAATACGCGCGAGCAGCCTGCGTTCGCACCACTCGTCCTCACGGGCTCCTGGAGTAAAGCGGCCGCGCATCGCAAACCCCTCGGCCTGCAGGGCCAGCATGGCCGCGTCCACTTTCGATGAGGGCAGGCCGAGCGAGGCCGCGATCGCGCCCACCGTTGTCGGGCCAAGGCCTTCGAGCCTCCCGCGAACGATCTCAACCAGCGCCTCGCCGGCATCCCAGACCTTGGCATACGTTGCCGGCAACTCAACCAAAGGCTCGAACGCCGCCTGGGGAAATACGGCCGCAAAGAGCGGCTTTCGCTCCGCGGCGATCCAGAAATGCCAGGTGAGCTGCGCCGAGTCACCCAACAGGACGCGCACCACCCTGCGTTGTGCCACGAGTGCTTCCAGCAACCGCGCCCAGCCCGGCCCCTGTCGCACTTCCTGCTCGGTCAAAAAGGTCAGCCATAGCAACGCCTCGTGCAGCTCATCCGCGGACGTGCCATCCGGCCACGCCTCCTCGCGCACGCGGCGCACTGCGTCCGCGTCGAGTTTGCCAATATCCGCCGCAGTTTCAGGATCCATCCAGCGGCGCCCGATCACGGCCTGTGTGCGTCGCTCTTCGAGCGGCGCGTCGTCGAGGAAAGCGTAGGGACGCGCGGACATGACCTCGAGCGCAAGCGGCGATGGCTCCGTCAGATCACAAGCCACGACACGGATCTGGTTGGATTCGAGCCTGCGCAGCAGCGCCTCGAAGGCCTCGACGTCCATCGCATCCTCGAGACAATCACGGATCGTCTGCCGCACCAGCGGGTGATCGGGAATCTCCAGCTCACCCGGCAGATTCTCCGCGCACGCCACCTGATCCGGGAACACGGAGGCGAGCAGATCCTCGGAATTCATGCGTGCGATCTGTGGAGGAATCTTCTTGCCGCCGCGAAAGCGCGGCAGCGCGAGTGCAATGGCAGCGTCCCAACGCCAGCGCACACCGAACATCGGCGCCGCACACAGCGCCTGGATCAGGATGTGACGCGCGCTGTTGGAATGCAGATATTTGGCGACGTCCGGCAGATCGAAGCTGTGCGCAGTGGTCAGCGACAGCACCAGGTTGTCCTCGGTCGCCGCCGCCTGCAGCTCGAAATTGAACGTGCGGCAGAAGCGCTTGCGCAGGGCCAGGCCCCACGCACGATTCACGCGGCTGCCGAATGGAGTGTGGATGACGAGCTGCATCCCGCCCGCTTCATCGAAGAAGCGCTCGAAGACGATGGTGTCCTGCGTCGGCAGGCAACCCAGTGCCGCGCAACCTGCCGCGAGATAGTCCGCGATCTGCAGTGCAGCGGATTCGCCCAGACCCACCTCGTCCATCAACCACTCGAGCACGGCGTCGCGATCTCCCGTTTCCAGCAGCCGCTGCGCCTCCTGTCTCAATCTTGATACAGAAATGGAGAGCTCGTCGCTGCGCCCGGGCGCCTCGCCCAGCCAGAACGGAATGGTCGGCGGTTGTCCGTGGGCATCTTCGACACGAACCGTGCCTGCCTCGACCCGCATGATGCGATACGACGTGTTGCCGAGCTGGAAGATGTCTCCGGCCAGACTCTCGATGGCGAAATCCTCATTGAGCGTGCCGACCATGTGGCCTTCCGGCTCGAGGATGACCTTGAAATCCGCGGTATCCGGAATCGTGCCGCCCGAGGTCAGCGTGGTGAGGCGCGTTCCACTGCGCGCACGGACCACGCCATTGACCGCATCGTGATGCACCAGAGCGCCGTGGCGGCCGCGACGCGTGCTGAATCCCTCGCCGAGCATGTGAACCAGCTCATCGAACTCCTTGCGCTCGAAGTTGCGGAAGGGATAGGCGGCGCGGAACAGTCCAAACAACTCATCGACGGTCCATTCGCGGCACGCCGCTTCGGCAGCGATCTGCTGTGCGGCGACATCGAGCTGGCTCTGCGGTATCTCCAGCCGGTCGAGCTCACCCCGTCGCACCGAGTCGAGCAAGGCGGCGGATTCGACCAGATCGTCCCTAGACAATGGAAACAAACGGCCTTTCGACGTACCGCCGACGGCGTGCCCTGCGCGCCCCACCCGCTGCAGGAACGCGTTGATGGAGCGTGGCGATCCCAATTGGCAGACGAGGTCCACGTCGCCGATGTCGATGCCCAGCTCGAGCGATGCGGTCGCCACCAGCAGTTTGAGCTTGCCTTCCTTCAGGCGCTGCTCAGCGTCGAAGCGAAGCTCCTTCGCCATGCTGCCGTGATGCGCGGCCACGTGTTCTTCGCCGAGCCGTTCGGAAAGATGGCGCGCAGCGCGTTCCGCAGCGCGCCGTGTGTTCACGAACACGAGCGTTGTTCGATGCTCGCGGCTCAGCTCCGCGAGCCTGTCATAGACCTGAGTCCAGACGTCGCCCGACATCACCGATTCGAGCGGCGCGGGTGGCAGTTCCAGCGCGAGGTCGCGATCACGCCGGTGACCTGCATCGATGATGACGCACTCATCGCTCTTCTCGACCGCGTCGCTCTGACTGGTGAAGGCGTCGAACAGGCTCTTCTGCTCAGCGGGAGCTCCAGGCTCGCGCGGCCGCACCGGGCGTGCGCAAGGCACTCCCACCAGGAAGCGCGCGACTTCTTCGATCGGTTTCTGCGTCGCAGACAGGCCCACGCGGATCAGCGGCCCTGCCACCAGTGCTTCGAGTCGCTCGAGCGACAGCGCCAGATGCGTGCCGCGCTTGTTCCCGGCCAGCGCATGTATTTCGTCCACGATCACCGTGCGCGTCGTCGAAAGCACGCTGCGGCCGGACTCCGATCCCAGAAGAATGTAGAGCGACTCGGGCGTCGTCACCAGAATGTGCGGCGGATGACGCCGCATGCTCGCCCGCTCGGTCTGTGGTGTATCGCCGGTGCGCACGAAAGTGCGGATCGGCACCTGCGGCAGCCCCAGGGCAGCGAGCTCGGCGCAGATGCCTTCCAGAGGCGCTTCCAGATTGCGGTTGATGTCGTTCGAGAGCGCCTTGAGCGGTGAGACGTAGACGATGTGCGTCTCGTCCTGCAGACCGCCCGCAAGCCCTTCGCGTACGAGCCCGTCGATGGCGGCGAGAAAAGCGGCGAAAGTCTTGCCCGAGCCGGTAGGCGCAGCGATGAGCACGTGACGGCCGGCCTGGATCGCAGGCCATGCTTGCAGCTGCGCGGCGGTAGGCTCGGGAAAGGTCCGCCGGAACCACGCGGCGACCGCGGGGTGGAATGAATCTAGGGCGGCCATGCCGCAAGAATAGCCGAAATGCTACCCTTCGCAGCCCCGCCCGGCCTGCTCACGAGTGCGAAAAATCATCGAGTCGGCAGTACAACTCGAGACCGGATCTGCGCTCGCTGCGCACAGAGCGCCAGTCGCCGCGCAGATTCCTGCGGCTGGGGCGCCGTGAAGCGGTTTCCGACTTCGAGCGTGGGGCAACTGCTCGGCGTCGGGTTCGCTCTCATGTTCCTGCTGCTGGGCGTACTCGGAATCGCCGTCTTCATCTGGCACTCGCAGAGTGCCAAGGCGCAACGCGCATTCCTCGAGCGAATCGCGCCTCTATCGGAAAGCGCGGACCAGATGGAGCGCTCGATGCTGCGCATGGCGATAGCCGGGCGCAGCTACCTGCTCAACCCCACGCAGGATCGCATGAATACCTATCGCCACGTACGGCAGGAAGCGGATGAAGCCTGGGGCCGCCTGGAGCAGGCCTCGAAGGAGCCCGATGCTGCGCAGCTCACACGGCGGATCGAGGAGAATCTTGGGCCGTATCTGGACGAAGCGGATCGACTCATCGCACGGCAGACGTCGATGCCCATCGACGCCGCGGAGGAAGCACGTCTCACGGAAATGCGCGAGCGCACCATCGAAAGCATAAGACGCTTCTCCGATCTGCAGCGAGGCAAGATGGCTTCGGCCATTGCGATCATGCAGGCTGCGAGAGACCGCGTCTCCGACGGAATCGTTGCCGCAATCCTCGTGGGTGGCGTGCTTTCGGCAGTCATTGCATGGGTCACCGCCCAGTCGGTGCGAACGCCCGTCAATGAGCTCGTGGCCGTGGCCACAAGCCTCGAGTCAGGTGATTGGAGCCCTGCGCTGCGTCTCGTTCCGGACACGGAATCCGCCGGGCCGAGCGCTCCGCCCGGCGAGATACGGCGTCTTGCGCGGGCCATCGGTTACGCAGCCGTCGCGCTCGAGCAGCGCGAGCAGCAGCTGCAGGTACAGAACGAAGAGCTGCAGGCGCAGAACGAGGAGATTCAGGCTCAGAGCGAGGAGATCAACAGACAGTCGCAGGAGCTGCAATCGCAATCCGAGGAGCTACAGACACAACACGGAGCGATCCAGGCGCAGAACACTCAGCTCAAACATCAGGCCGAGGAGCTCAGCGAGGCGGACCGGCGCAAGAATCGATTCCTCGGGGTGCTGGCCCACGAGCTGCGCAATCCGATGGCCCCCATCAGCAACAGTCTCGCACTGCTCAAGCGCGCCGTGCCCGGGAGCGAGAGCGCCTTACGGGCACAGGCGATGATCGAACGGCAGGCGCGTCACCTCATTCGTCTGATCGACGATCTCCTCGACATCACGCGGATCTCGCAGGGCAAGATCCGATTGCAACGTGAAGAGGTCAATCTCGTCGAGATCGCGCGCGCCTGCATCGAAGATCAACAGGCTGCGCTCGGTCCGGACGAGCGCAATTTCGGCTTCATGGCACCGGATGAGCCCGTGCGCCTCGAAGGCGATGCCACGCGGTTGTCGCAGATCGTGGGCAACCTGCTGAGCAATGCGGTGAAGTTCACGGAGCGCGGTGGAAAGATCACGGTGCAGATCGATGTGGACACTGGCCTCAAGCAGGCCAGCCTCAGCGTGAGCGACGACGGCATCGGCCTCGAGGACGACCTGAAGCCGCACCTTTTCCAGCCCTTCACGCAAGGCGCCACCAGCCTGGACCGAGCTCACAGCGGATTGGGGCTGGGTCTTTCTCTGGTTCAGGCGCTCGTCGAGCTTCACGACGGGCGAGTGGTTGCCCGCAGCGACGGGCCCGGCAGAGGCAGCGAGTTCGTAGTGACGCTACCGCTCGCCGTTTAGTGCGAACGGATGCGGCTCAGGACTTCCTGCAGGGTCTCCGCGGCGGCGGGCTTCACCACGTGATAGTCGATGCTGGCCTCGTGGGAGAGCTTGCGGTTCATGTCGTCGCCCCAGGCGGTCAGGGCGACGATCGTGGTGGCCGTTCCCTGGGGCATCAAGCGGATACGCGCGGCGGCCTCGAATCCGCTCATCTCGGGCATACCCAGATCCATGAGCACCACCCGAGGATGGATCTCGTTGAAGAGCTGCAGGGCCTGACGGCCGCTGTAGGCGGCACGCGCGTCATAACCCATGAGCGACAGCAGGGTCGCGACGGTATCTGCCGCGTCCTTCTGGTCATCCACTACCAATACGGTCATGCGCTTTTCCGACTCCTCGTCCACTCTGTCTCCTGCCGTAACGGGTACGGCTGCCTCCACATTGCAACTCGCGTGCCAGGATCATCGACACACAAGGCGGCCGGCTTAGGGAATAATTGAAAAAATTTCACGGAAGCCGTCCATGGGTCGCATTTTCGAAGTCAGAAAGCACACGATGTTCGCGCGGTGGAACCGCATGGCGAAGCAGTTCGCGCGCATCGCGAAGGACATCACCATGGCGGTGAAGTCGGGTGGGCCGGATCCGGGCTCCAATCCGACACTGCGACGTGTGATCCAGAACGCCCGCGCCGTGAACATGCCGAAGGACAAGGTTGAAGCCGCGATCAAGCGCGCATCGGGACGCGATGCGACGAACTATCACGAAGTGTTGTACGAAGGTTATGCGCCCCACGGCGTCGCGCTGGTGGTCGAGACGGCCACGGACAATCCCACGCGCACGGTTGCGGAAGTCCGCAATGTGATGGCCAAACACGGTGGCAATCTTGCGACGAACGGCAGCGTGAGCTTCCTGTTCCACAAGATGGGCGTGTTCCGGCTCGATCCGGCGGGCATCGATCAGGACGATCTCGAGTTGTATCTCATCGATCACGGCCTCGAGGAGATGGGCGAGAGCACCGGCGAGAAAGGCGAGCCGCAGCTCGTGATCCGCTGTGCGTTCGCCGATTTCGGCAAAGTGCAGCTGGCGCTCGAAGCGCGGGGTCTCACCCCTTCGTCGGCCGAGCACGAATACGTTTGCACCGTGCCCACGCAACTGCCCGAGGATCAGGCCACGGAAGTGCTGACGCTCATCGACAAGCTCGAGCAGGAAGAAGACGTGCAGAAAGTGTTCCATACGTTGGCGTAGAAAAGGCCGCCAAAGTCGCGCCGCAAAAAGCGCCGCAGGCGACTTTTTGCCAATCAACAAACATCAAAACGTTACAGGCCTCGCCAGAAAATCATCGGTGCCGAAGAGCATCTCGAAGCCGATGCCGACGCCCCAGCTCGGCTTGCGCGGCTGACTCAGCTCTTCGCGCGGCCAGGTGAGGCTGGACCGGATCTCCATCACGAGCCAATCGTGCGACAGCCTCTGCCGCAGAGCCACCTTGAATCCATAGTCGCGCAGTGGAACGTCCGCATCCGTCTCACCGTCCATTCCGACGGCGAACGCGATCGCGCGCCTGTCGCTCAGACCGTGCAGCACCATCAGCGAGGAATACCCCTTCAGCCCGTCCGACTTCTGCGAGAAAGTGCCGGAGCTCGTCCAGCGAATCAGCCAGGACTCGAGCAGATAGCGGTCGATGTCGAAGCGCGTCGTCACGCCGAAGTGCTCCGTGGTCTGCCAGAAGGCCGTCTCGCGCCAGCCGAACAGAGTGCTGTCCATCGAGCCGGCCTCATAGACGAGGCCACCCTTCACATAGGGATCAGGCGGCGTCCGCAGACGGATTCCCGTGCCGGCATCGAAACGGAACCCCTTCTTGGCAGGCTCGAGATACGAGATGCCGAGCAGCGTCTCATCCTGACTGCGCGGGCCGTACTGCCGATGAAACGCGCCAGACTGCTGCGCGCGCTCAGTCACGTACTCGTCGGGATCGACGCGTCCCACGAAAGCATTGAAGCGTTCGTTCATGCGCGGCAGGGGCAGGTTGATGTTGAAGCGCAGGCGCGCATCGAAGCCGTCGAACTCATCCCACAGCAGCGCCGGTGCGATGCTGCCGGTGATCTGCTGATACGCGCGCTCGTCGTATTTGGAACCGAACATGCGGTCGATGCGCATAGCGGAGCGCCACACGATGTCGTAAGTGCCGCGATGCATCCGGTCCACCCAGGGTGAGTTCGGCACGGGCGGCCCGGGGACATCGGCTTGGGGCGCGGCCGCACCATCGGGCACTTCCGCAGGCGGGCTCGCTTCGGCCTGCGCGCGCGCAAGGGCCGCATTGCCCAGCAACGCCAGCAGCAGCAGAACGCTTCTCGCCACGTGGCGCATGGGGCATGAACCTCCAATGTGCGGGCCCGATCAAGATAAAGCTCGGCACGGGCTTTCGTTCCCCGCCCGCACGGGTTCCGCAGCAGTTTTGGGCCGTTGTGGCCCCGAAACCACGTTAAGATCGCACTTCCTTGCCGCAGGATCGCGCTCTCATGCTCGAACGCTTCGTCGAACGACTGCTATTTGCCTGCCGCTGGCTGCTCGCCCCGCTGTACCTGGGCCTGTCGCTCGCGCTGGTGGCGCTCGGCGTCAAATTCTTCGAGCACGCCTATCACGCCGTGGTGCACGTCTTCGTGCTCGAGGAAGCGCAGCTGGTGCTGATCGTCCTCGCGCTGATCGACATCGTGCTGGTGGGCAGCCTGATCGTCATGGTGATGTTCTCCGGCTACGAGAACTTCGTCTCGCGCATCGACATGGGCGATGGTACCGATGCGCCGGCGTGGCTCGGAAAACTCGACTCGGGGACGCTCAAGCTGAAAGTGGCCATCTCAATCGTGGCCATCTCCTCGATTCATCTGCTGCGCGTCTTCATGGAAGCGCCGGCGATCGACAACGAGAAGATCAAGTGGTACGTGATCCTCCATCTCACGTTCGTGGTGTCAGCGTTGCTGCTTGGCGTGCTCGACCGCATGGCATTCTCCACGCACCGCGAAGATCATTGATACCGCCTCAGGGAGGCGTGGCCGCTGGAGGATCGCGCCCTGATGTGACGGCAGTGCGCAACTCGCGCAGCTTGCCCTTGACGATCGCAGCGTTCTCGCGACCCATGCGGATCATGAGCTTCTGGCCAGCCGGCCGCGCCTCGAGCTTCGGGTCGGCGAACTCGTAGAACACGCGGGGCTGCACGAGCTGGATACGGCCCGCCGGTTCCGGCGCGGCGAGCAGGCTATCGATGGCCTCGACCAGACGATCGTTGAAGTACTGGCCCGGATAACCCAGATCCTCATAGGCCTGTTGAAAGAGCGGATAGAAACGGAAGTAGAGCTCCGAGAGCTCGTGGATATCCGCGCTTTGGACCAGACGGATGAGCGGTGCGTAACGGGCATAATTCGCATCACCGAGGGTGACGAGATCTCCCTCCGTCTGCACGACGGTCTGACTCTCCAGGGGCTTCACAGGCCGCTTCTCGACGGCCACTTTCTGTCGTGGAAGGTTATCCACCGTGACTACGATGCGGCGCACGAGACCCTCTGGCACCAGCATCTGTTGAATGGGCGCGCCCAGGACTTTGCCGATCGCCTCCTGCAGCGGCGCATCACTCTCGTTCATCGCCGGGAGGGGCTGTCTTTCATCCGGCGACGTCGCCGGCTGCGGCACCGGGTGTTTGATGCCGGGCTCGGTGCTCTGCGACGTAGGCGCCGCAGCGACCGGAGGAGGAGGCTGCTTGTGCTTGGAGCGGTAGTAGTAAAAAAGCCCCGCGCCCGCGCTTGCGACGACGACGATGGGCGCGATCCACCAGAACGCTTTGTCGGCCCAATGCGGACGTTCTTCCAACATGTTCGGCACTCCTCGGGCAGGTCTCGTCACGGCTGGAGACATACTCTAACGGGGGCCTTGTCCAAAGTCTCAAAAAGCACAATACCCATTTGACTGCGCCCGGCACGCAGCGTAACTCTGCGCGGTCGCGAAGCCCGGCACGGAGGATGGAGATGAAGCTGAAGATCCTGCACCTCGAGGACAATGCCGACGACGTCGAGCTGGTGCGCTACAGCTTGCGTCGGCAAGGGCTGGAGTGTGACGTGCAAGCTGTGAGCTCCGGCCCGGAATATGTCTCGGCGCTCGATGCGAGACAGTTCGACGTGATCCTCTCCGACAGCGGTCTTCCCGGCTACGACGGCCGTGCGGCGCTTGCGGCTGCGCACGAGCGCTGCCCCGGCATTCCCTTCATCGTCGTGTCAGGCGCGCCCCAGCCGCCTACTCCCGCAGAAAAGGCATCGTCGCCTCCTGGCGTCACCGCGCATGTGGCCAAGGCCAACATGAAGCAGCTTGGCGCAGTCATCCAGCACGCGCTGCAGAAGAGCGAAGCGAAATGGGAGCGCTCGGCGCGCCCCGATTCCTATGTGCTGGGAATGAAACACCTGGTCTCTGTCGTGCAGCGGCTGTCGCTGGCGCGCAATCTCGAGACGATCATGGCGATCGTGCGCCGCGCGGTGCGCGACCTTACCGGCGCGGATGGCGCTACCTTCGTGTTGCGTGAGCGGGAGAATTGTCACTACGCCGACGAGGACGCGATCTCGCCACTGTGGAAGGGCAAGCGCTTCCCGCTGCAGGCCTGCATCAGCGGATGGGCCATGCTCAACCGCCAGGCTGCCGTCATAGAGGACATCTACGCCGATCCGCGCATTCCTCACGATGCTTATCGCCCGACATTCGTGAAAAGTCTGGTGATGACACCGATCCGCAGCGCCGCCCCCATCGGCGCCATCGGCGCTTACTGGGCCACGCGTCGCAAGCCGACAGTCGAGGAAGTGGAACTGTTGCAGGCTCTCGCCGACAGCACTTCCATCGCGATGGAAGCCGTTGATCTCTTCTCCAATCTGGAGCATCGCGTCGCCGAGCGCACCGAGGAACTGCATCGCAACGCGGCTGCGCTCGAGGTCGCGAACCAGGAGCTCGAAGCGTTCTCGTACTCGGTCGCACATGATCTGCGCTCGCCGCTCATCGCCATAGAAGGCTTCCGCCAGGTGCTGCTCGAAAGTTGCGCGCAGACGTTCGATGAGGATAGCCGCGAGTACCTGACGCGCATCGGCTCGGCCGTGACGCGCATGCACCGGCTCATCGAAGACCTGCTGAGTCTTTCCCGGGTCACGCTCGCTCCGATGACCCCGGCACCGGTCGAGCTCGCACCGCTCGCGAACGAAATCGTCGCCGGCCTCAGAGAGAGGACGCCGAGCCGGGAGCTGGAATTCTGGATAACCGATGACGGCCTACTGGCCGACGGCGATCGCGACCTGCTGCGCATCGTCATGGAGAATCTGCTCACCAATGCGTGGAAGTTCACTTCACGGCGACAGGCCGGACGTATCGAGGTGGGCAGCTGCGAGGCACAGGGTGGTCAGAAGGCGTTCTACGTAAGGGACAACGGCGCAGGATTCGACTCGCGCTTTGCGGAGAAACTCTTCAAGCCGTTCAATCGGCTGCATACGCAGGCGGAATTTCCGGGCACAGGCATTGGGCTGGCGATCGTGCAACGCATCGTGCACCGGCATGGCGGCCACATCTGGGCAGAGTCCCAGGTGGACCGCGGCGCAACGTTCTATTTCACGTTGCCGCCGCCACTTTCGCCGCGCCCCGAGTAAACGCCCAGTCGAGCATGCGGCTGGCGAGCCCGCCGCCGAGGCTTGCACCCGTGACGTCGTCCAGGCGATAGGGGGTTCCATTGAGAATGGAATCCGCCGCGCGCTGGCCACTGCGGATGGCGGGGCCGATGCCTTCACACATGTCGCGCGTCGCAAGCCCCGCGGCATCACCAGTGATGAACGCATTATCAATGCGCACGACGTCGACCTTGCCGCGTACGTAGTAGCTGTAACCTTCAGGATGATATTGAGCATCCGGCGCTAGCTTCGAGGAAAGCTTGCCGGTGAACTGCGCCCAGTGTTGTTTGAGATCCTTGCCGCCGTGCTTCTTGAGCCTCGTTGCCATGCCGCCGAGACCGACATTGAGCCAACCATTCTGCTTCGGCACGTACCAGGCGTATCCGGGCAGCCCGCCTTCGAAGAACCAGAGGTGACACTCGCCGTCTTTCCAGTCGTATTCGATCTCATGCTCGAGGGTCGCCGTTTGCAACTCGTCGGTGCGTGGATTGCGCTCCCGGAAGATCGCCCGATACACCGGGCAGCGCGTGCCGCCGGCACCGATCAGATATCTGCAACGGAACTGCTCATCGATGACGTATGCGTCATTCTCCCGCCGGATCTGCTTGACGGTGTGTTTGACGACCGATGCGCCGCAACGCTCCAGCAGCCACGCGTCGAATTCGAAGCGGCGGATGGAATGCTGCACGCACGGCACCTTCAGATGCAGCCCCTTGAGGTGCACGTGCAGCTTGTCGAACGTGAGAAAGCGGTGCGGATAGGCTTTCGGATCCAGCTCGAGATCGTCGACCGCTTCCGGCGTGATCCAGCCGGCGCAGAGCTTCAGGCGCGGGAACGTCTCCTTGTCGATGACCAGCACATCGGCTCCGCCCCGTTTCAACTCCCGTGCCGCGGCCGACCCGGCCGGACCGCCGCCGATCACGATTACATCATGAGCTTGCATGACGCAGAATTTACCGTATCGGCGGGATCGGCGCCGGCCCTATCGTTTGTGGAGCCACCCGGGCAGGAATGCCATCGCATCGCCCCGCGCCTCGCGGTCGTACCCGACCTGATTCTTCTCGAGCAGTGCCTGCAGCTTTCCTTCGTTCCAGGCCTTGAGAACGTCGGTCGCACCGCCGATGAATTCCCCGCCGACGAAGATCTGCGGGATGGTGGTGAACGAGGTGCGCGCAGAGACCGCCGCGCGGATCTTCGCGCCCTGCTCATCAGCCTGATACTGCACTGAGTCGATATCCACTGAGCGATACGGAATCTTGTACTTCGCGAACATCTTGCGGGCGGACCAGCAGAACTCGCACCATTCGAGCGCGAACATCACCACAGGCATCTTCGCATCGCCGAGCACTTCATCGACGAAGCGTTTGGCATCGGGTGACAGTGCCGAAGGAGCAGGCGCCGCAGCGGGCGCCGGTACAGGCTTCGAAGGCGCAGCGGGAGCCGGTGCGTCGAACCGCGCGAGCGGCGTGGAGCGGGAAATATCCAGCTCTTCCTCGTTCATGTCCGCATCGATGTCCGCGAAAAGCGGCGTGCTGAGATAACGCTCGCCGGTATCCGGCAGCATGCAGAGCACATTAGAGCCGGCAGCAGCGCCCTTGCACACCTCGAGCGCGCCCGCGAACGTGGCGCCTGCGGTGATTCCGACAAAAATGCCTTCCTGACGTGCCAGGTCGCGCGCGCATCGCATGGCATCCGACCCGTTGACGGGCAGGATGCGATCGATGACCTGCATCGCCACCGCATCTTCAGTGAGCTTCGGGATGAAGTCCGGACTCCAGCCCTGCATCGGGTGCGGTCTCGACAACGGATGGCTTGCAGCCGTGCCGTCGGGATTGCGCGGATTGGCAATGCCACTGCCCAGGACCTGAGCATTGTCCGGCTCACAAACGACGATCTTCGTGCCCGGGCTGCGCTCGCGCAACACGCGCGCGACGCCTTTCAACGTGCCGCCCGTGCCATACCCGGTGACCCAGTAGTCCAGCCGTTCGCCTTCGAACGCTTCCAGAATCTCGGGCGCGGTCGTTCGTGAATGCATGTCGGCGTTGGCTTCGTTCTCGAACTGCCGGCACAGAAACCAGCCGTGCTTCTCCGCGAGCTCACGCGTCTTGGCCATCATTCCAGACCCGCGCAGATGCGCGGGCGTCAACACGACCCGAGCGCCCAGGAAGCGCATGAGACGACGCCGCTCCACGCTGAAGTTCTCTGCCATCACGATGACCAGCGGATAACCCTTGCGCGCGCACACCATGGCCAGCCCGATTCCCGTGTTGCCGCTCGTAGCCTCGATGACCGTCTGGCCGGGCTTCAACTGCCCGCTGCGCTCCGCATCTTCGATCACGCCCAATGCGAGCCGGTCCTTCACCGAGCCCATGGGATTGAAAGACTCGAGCTTGACGTAAAGCCTCACGTGCGGCGGCGCAAGCTTCTGAACCCGAACGACCGGAGTGCGTCCGATGGTTTCCAGGATACTGTCGTAACGTTTGGTCATAGGTTGACTCCCGCGCGTATTCTACGCCGCGTGCCCAGCTCCGGCTTGCTCCCAAGCACCCTCCGCGCCGCGAATCATTTACGATAGCGACCCTCGACGGGCAAAGGACTCCTCATGAAATCGAGACTGACCGCCGTGCTCGCCACAGCAGGATTGCTGTTGATTGCGGGCGCCACACGAGCCCAGAACCGCCTGGGCGCCGATCAGGGCAAGCTGCCGCTCACCGCGGGGTTTACTGATGCCGACGGCGCAGGTGGCGGTGGCCTCGTGCCGCTGGCCTTCATCACCGGCTATGGTACGAGCGACAGCTGGGGCGCGAACGCGCATCTGACGGCCATACGCCTCGGAGACTTTGATCTGCGTGCCTATGGTGCAGGGATCGGAGCGCTCGATCGGTTCGAGGTGTCGTTCACGCGCCACGAGCTGGACGTCACCGGGACGGCGCTCGATGGGCTGGGCGTGACGCAGGACGTCTTCGGCGCCAAGATCAAACTCTTCGCCAATGCGGTATACCTGCAGGATTCGTGGCTGCCGCAAACTTCCATCGGCGCGCAGTTCAAGAAGAACAAGGGGCTGCACGATGCAGCCTCAGTCGGCTTGCCTGGCCTCACCAGTGTCGTACAACTCGGAGCGGAGGATGACGAGAGCATCGACTACTACCTCGCCCTCACGAAAGTCCTGCTCGCTCAAAGCATCGTGCTGAACGTCAACCTCCGCTACACCGAAGCCAATCAGCTGGGTCTGCTGGGTTTCGGTGGCGATCGTCACCACGGCTATTCGTTCGAGCCCGAAGGCACGGTGGCCTATCTGCTGCGGCGCAAGCTCGCGCTCGGCGCCGAATATCGCAGCAAGCCTCACAACCTCGGTGCCGATCGGGAAGACGATGCGTGGGACATTTTCCTGGCGTGGGCACCGACCCGCAATATTTCGCTCGTCGCGGCCTATTTGAATCTCGGCAGCATTCTCGCGCCCGTCACCGGTGTGAATCGAGACCAGGATGGGGCTTACGTCTCCGTCCAGGTCGGCTTCTGAAAAGGAACCCCTCATGAGCAGGATATTCATTGCCACGGCTCTGCTCGCCCTCACGGGCGCCGCCCACGCCGGACCCACACTGTTCGAACAGATCGGCGGAGAGGCGAAGCTGCGCGCCGTCATGGACGATTTCGTCACGGTGATGGAGGCGGACGACCGCATCAACTTCACGTTTGCGAATATCGATCTGACGAAGTTCAAGCAGCTGCTGTTCGAGCAGATCTGCAACCTGACCCAGGGGCCCTGTCAGTACACCGGGCGCTCCATGGAGGAGTCACACCGCAAGATCAACAGCAACGATGCAATGTTCAACGCGCTGGCCGAGGATCTGTACATCGCCTTTGACCGCCAGCATGTGCCCTACCGCCTGCAGAACCGCGTGGTCGCGATGCTCGCGCCGATGCAGAAAGACATCGTGAAACCGCGCAGCCAGCGCGCGGCTGTCGGACCACCCCGCTAGTTCGAGCGGCTGGCCGGGGCCTGGTTGGAGTAGACAGGCTTTGGTCTGACTGTGCGCTGCGCAGCAATGGGCTGCGCCGCAGCGGGCTCTGCACGCAAGGGCTGCGAATTCGCTGCCACCACCGGCTCGGGTTGAGCGATGTGCTGCGCTTCGAGCGCCCGCACCTTGCCCTGCAGAGACTCGTCACCGGAATGCAGCTCGGCCGCACGCCGATAAACTCCCAACGCTTCGGCTGAGCGGCCTTCGTGCACCAGTGCATCCGCCTTGGAGACGAGCAACGTCCAGTCGTTGCGGTGCACGGTCAGCGCTTCATCGCAGGCATCGATGTCCGCGAGCTTGCGGCAGCGCAATAAATTTCGCTCGAGGCGCGCGCTCTCTTCAGCGCGCGTGACACTCTCGATGTAGTTCTGCTCGCTGATCATGCTGCGCGCGCTGCGCAGGCGCGCTTCGAGCGTAGCGTTTTGAGGATGCAGCGACGTTCCCTCTTCCAGCACGTGCACGGCGTCCTGGTAGCACTCCTCGGCAACGAGCGCATCTGCAAGGCGCAAACGCGCTTCCAGCATGGAGGGATTCTCGTTCAGGCTCGCCTTCGCCTCCCGCGCCGCAGGAGTGAGCCCGGCGTCGCACGCGGACCCTGTAGCGCCCTGCCCCATCGCAGCAGATGCGGCCAGCAGCGCAGTCAATGAAGCGATGACTGAGCGCAAGCTCACTTGTACCCTTCGATGTTGCCACCACGACCCAGCTTGTCGAACACCCACTTGCCATTCGGCAAGCGTACGAGATTGAACAGGTACCACTGGTCAACGGTGACGTAGCGCGGGTTCTCTCGCGCGACCACTGCTTCGAGCTCGGTGCGCAACTGCACCAGGCCATATTCGGCAGGCTTGCCGCCGACCTTGCCGTCTCCGTCCGCATCGTCTCCATTCATGTTGGCATCGGTGAGCTTGACGATCTCATCCACCGACACCGCAGCCTCTTTGGCTGAAGTGCTGGCCGCGACATCCTTGCCGAGCAGCGTGATGAGCTCGCAGCGTTCGATGACGCGCCCGATGTCCGTGGCGAAGATCGGTGCGGCCCGCTGCACGTTGATGCTCGCATCGTCGGAAGTCGCCGCGAAAGAAATGTGATGCGCGGCCATAGTCAGCGCATGCTTCACGCCAAAGCTCTCCTCGGAAGAGGTCGCTTCAACGGCAGCCGCAATATCCGACTTGATCGCAACAAGATCCTGCGCTGCCGCGGCATGCACTGCGCGGTCATGAGCTTCTCTCGCGCGCCGCTCCGCTGTAACCAGATAGCCTTCCTTGTCAGGTGTCACGTGCACACCGGTCAGCGCGTGCCCTATGTGTACGTGAGCGATGGTCGGCGGGCGTGAGACGCAACCCCCGGCAGCCAGAAGCAATGGTAGGAGTAGTTCACGTCTCATGGCTGTACGTCCCTCACGATCCTCAAGCCGATGCTGGTGCTGCGGTAGCTGTTGACGAAATGATTTCGATAGCTGCGACGGACATATACCGGAGACGTGAACCAGGACCCGCCACGCATCTCCCGCTCGCTGCAGCCACCATCGCCGCGCGCAGAGCCGTCGGTGGGAGCTTGCGAGTAGTCGTCCTGCCAGCAATCTTCAGTCCATTCAAACACGTTACCGAGCATGTCGTGCAGACCAAAAGTATTCGCCGAGAACGAGCCGACGGGAGCCGACTCGGCATAACCATCACTGCACGGCTGCACCGTCCACCCCGGAAAACGGCCGGCAGCAGTCTGATCCGCCACATTGGCCTGCGTGCAGATCGCGCCGGCCGACACTACCGCCGCGTATTCCCATTCAGACGCGGTGGGCAGGCGATAGTGGTGACCCGTCTTGCCCGACAGCCATTGCGCGTAAGCCTGCGCATCCTGCCAGGATACGCAGCTCATTGGATGCATCGCAGTTTGCGCCGGCGCGAGATCCTTCCAGCTCACGTCGGCCTGTTCCTTCCACTCCCCATCGTAAACGGCGCAGCCCTTCATCTGCCGGCCACTGTCCTCGGTGAATTCTTCGAACTCACCGCGCGTCGTCTCGTTCACGGCCATTGCAAAGGGATGTGCAATGGTGACCGCATGTTGTGGCCGCTCGAATGGCGTCGCCTGAGGGTCGTCTTCGGCCGCACCCTGATCAAAGCGGCCTGGCGGGATGACCGTCATGAGCGGACACGTGGGGCAGTCCCGGAATACTTTTCCCGGCGTCAGCGCCACCACTGGCGCGGGTACTGCCACGGCAGGCCGCGGTGAGACCGGACGTAGCGTGTTCAGCCAGTAAGCTGCCGCCGCCAGGGCTACTACGATCACTGCGGCGACTGGAATCAACCAGCGCAACGCCGACCCGCTCTTTCCTCCGCGCAGCTCCTCCATGAACTGCTCGATGCTGAGCGTACGGCTTTCGCGATCGAACCTCAGGGCGCGAACGATTGCGTTGTACTGGCGACGCGTCAGCACGCCGGCCGCAGGAGGCTTCATGCCCGACTCGCGCGCGGTGAGCGCACTCGCGCGCTCGAACGGATGCTTGCCGGTCAACAACTCGTAGGCTATGCATGCGAGCGCGTAGACATCGTCGCGCGGCTCAGGCTCCATGCCTTCCAGCATTTGCGGGCTGGCGTAAGAAGGCGTGACGCCAGCTACCTCGCGCTTCGGGCGAGTCATGGCACGCGCTATGCCGAAGTCGATCACCTTCACGTCGCCGGTGTCCGTGATCATCACGTTTCCCGGCTTGAGATCCCCGTGAACGATGCCCATGCGATGCGCGAGACCGAGCGCACCGCCTATCGCCTCGATGATGCCGAAAGCTTCCTCCTGCGGCAGGCCCTTGTAGCCCGGCGCGGAGAGCCGGTTCTTGAGAGGCTCTCCGCTCAAATACTCCATGGTCATGAAGACCGTATGGCCATCACGGTCGCAATCAAAGACGCGCACGATGTTGGGATGCGTGAGGCTCTGCAGCTTCTGCGCTTCCGCCTGCAACGCTGCGAGCACGCGCGTGTCGTTCGGATCCGGAGCAGTGAGCAGCTTTACGGCAACATAGGGCTCGCTGAGACGGGCTTCGACCTTGCGCAGGTCGATCGCCTTGTAGACGTGACTGGTCCCGCCCTCACCCGCATGACCGATCAGCTTGAAGCGGGTGAGCAGCACGCTGCCGACGGTGATTTTGCCGTGGTCGTGAGAGGCGGCAACCGCAACGGCCCTCGCCTCATCGCCCGGCTCGGAGTCGAATGCGATGGTAGGGTCTTTTGAAGAGTCCGACATGCTGCGAACCGGCCGTCCCTATGAAGCCAGGGCGGGAGCGCTGCCGCTGAAGGTCCGGGCGCACTCCGCGGGCCCCGCGCCGGGGCCCGCGATCATCTTATCGCAGGGGAATAAAGGTGCGCGCGTGTCAGTGGCACATCATTATTGTCACGTGGCGCGAACAACACCTGGAAGAGTTGCAGCGTCCCCGTGGTGAATCCCGCGATGGAGCCGGCGAGATAGAGCCTCCACATGCGCACGAATTTCTCGTCGAACATGGAGCGGACGCGCTCGACGTTCGCTTCGTAAAGCTCGAGCCAGTGACGCAGCGTCTGGGCGTAGTGCAGGCGCAGATTCTCGACGTCGAGGATCGACAGCTCCCACGGCTCGAAGATCTGCATCATCTCGCTGAGCGCAGGGGGATGAGCGCCCGGGAAGATGCGCCGCTCGATCCATGCGTTGAGTTGGGCGGGCTTGTTGCGGCCGATGGAATGGATGAGGCCGCGGCCATTGTCGCCGATGGCGCGCTGCGCGACGCCACCCAGCTCCTGATAGTTCTCGACGCCGACATGCTCGAGCATCCCGACCGACACGAACGCATCGTAACGGCCGCTGATGTTGCGATAGTCGTCTTCGACATATTCCACCTGGCCCGCGAGTCCCGCGGCTTTCGCCCGCTCGCGCGCGTAGGCAATCTGCTCGCGTGAGATGTTGAACGCCCGCACTTTGACGCCGTAATGCCGGGCCATGTGCAAACCGAGAGCGCCCCAGCCGCAACCCGCCTCTACCACGCTCTCGCCGGCGCGTAGCCGCAACTTGCGGCAGACGTGGTCCATCTTCGCGACCTGCGCTTCATCCAGCGTGGCCTCCGCAGTCGGGTAATAGGCGCACGTGTACGCCATGGTCGAGCCCAGCCAGAGGGAATAGAACTCGTTGCCGATGTCGTAGTGGTGATGAATGTTGTCGCGCGAGCCGGAGAGGCTGTTCGACTGTGGCCGGTAGAGCAGCGAAGCGAGCTTGCGCAGCGTACCGACACGGTTGGGATTCTTTCGTCCGCCGCGGTACACCTCTTCCAGCAGCTGGACCAGGTCACCTTCGATCTCGATGCGACCTTCACTATAGGCATCGCCGAAGCGCACGAGCGGATCGCGCAGCAGGGCCAGCAGGGCACCGCGATCTTCGATGCGCACCTCGCCGACGACCTCGGGTGCCTCGGTCGTAATGCGCTCACCGTTCCAGAGCCGGAAGCCGATGGGAGGCTCGCCGAGAAACCTCAGCAATCGCCGCAGCAACCGGCCTTCGACGGAGCGCTTGCGCCCCTCTGTGGAACCGCCCGCTCCGCCGGCGACCCTCGAAGGGTCGATCTCACGCTCCACCGCACTCATGTCGCTCTCCAGCTCCCCAGGTCAATTCGGTTTCACGCCCTCGTTCTTCAGAGCTTCCAGGCCGGCAAGATCCAGGCCGGACAGGGCCGATTTCAGATCATCCACACTGGCCGCATCGCCTGCCACTTTCACCAGGAACCGCTCGCCGAGCACGACGCCATATTCACCGCTGTTGCTGCTCCGATTCCACTCTTCGTGGACCATGCGGCCGCCTTCCTTGCGTGTGCGCTCGTAACCGCTGCTGGTCTCGCGCTCCTGCTCGAGCGTCGCCCAGCCGGCCAGAGCCATGAGGCCGGCTGCGCCGCCCGAATCGGTGATCTCGAGCCTCAGGTTACGGCCGGAGTTATCCGAATAGTGACCGTTTGCGGTCGCGACCTGGATTCCCATGGCGCCGTTGCGCTCCGCGGAAACTTCAGTGCGCGGCAGCCCGCCAAGCGTATCGGGTACGAAGCCTTTGAGACGATCTGGCGCAAGCGCCTCGGCAGCGCCGGCTCCGCCGAACACGGCGCCCATCATCTGGCTCATCGCCTCGCCCTGCTGCTGGCTGTTGCCGGATTTCTGCGCGGCCTCCATCTTCTGGCTCGGCGCCTCCATTTTCTTGGACCAGGTTTCGAGCTTGCCGAGGCTGCTGTTCTTGTCGAAGCTGCCCGATGACGCCGACGAGCTGGATGCGCCAGGCATGCCGCCGGCCCACATCGCAGAGCCGATGATGCCCGCCGTCACCAGGCCGATGATCCAGCTCAGAACGATCGCAACGACGACGGTTACCGCGGTATAGCCGGCTGCCTTGTCCGGGGGCGACTTCATCGTGTGGGGCAGTCCCAGATAGAGAAGATAGATGCTGTAGACGGCACCGGCGATCGCGATGAGGATCCCGAGCCACGGCAGCAGCATGCCAATACCTGCGACCCACGAGGCGGTATAGGCGTAGGTCACCGTCTTCAACGCCTGAATGCGATCTTTCTGGCCACCGAAGGTGGGCGCCAGCGCATCGATGATGAGAGCTACGACATAGATCGACACCAGCGCCAGCACATAGCCGACCAGAGCCATGCCGATCCCAGTGGAGATGCCGACGCGGTAAGCGCCGAGACCCAGCGGGTTGTAGCCGATCAGCGCGACCTTCAGGAAGTTGCACAGGGGTGGGACGGCCGCGAGCCACAGGACGTACCCCGTAAACAGGCCGCCCACCGTCGCGGGCTCGGCTGCGATCACCGGCCACTCGGTCTTCGGCGAGGTCAGAATGAGGCGGACACGCTCGATCATCTTGTTGAAGTTCACGGCAGCTCCCCTTCGTCTTTTGGCACCTGACGGTGCACTTTTGCAGGCATTGTAGGCTACAGCCCCTGCCTTGTCGCAAACCGGGCGGTTACCCCTATTTCGCGTAGCCCACGAGCTCCACGTACCCCCTACCGCCGGCGGCCTGGCCGCCCCGACGCCCCGAAATCCCTACTGCCCCCTCCCAATAGCGAGGGTGGGTCAGAAGCTCCTGGTCTGCCAGTAGCGGGCGCACCTCTATATTCAGCGCAAGCGGCTCAGAACGCAGACGCCAGCGTGCAGGGTATCGTCCGCCGCGCGGGCTCTGCCAGTGATCCAGGACGTCGATCTTCAGCTCGTCATTGGTCAGATGGCGGGTGTGGCCTGTGACGTCGATCCAGGTGCCGGCACTGTAGGCATCACGCGAGCCATCGCGCTTGCGCAACATGTAGAACATGAGGGCGGAGCCATCGTCGAGCTCCAAAGCGAACCAGTCCCAGCCCTGCTGGTCCGGCGCAAGCGCACCGCTTCCCCATTCGCGATCGAGCCAGGCCGTTCCCATTACTTGCAGCTCCACGCCATCACGTGTGAGCTGTCCCGTCGCGGCGATGCGCGGAACGGAATAGTAGTAACTGGCCGCGGCCGCGGATTTGCGGCTCAGTCCGTTCTCGCCGTTGAGCACGGGAGAGGATGAAGGTTGCAGCTGCAGATGCAGCGCATGCCGGCCAGAGGCAGCATCGAGAATCCAGCCGGCCGCCGTCTGCTGCAGCTTCCAGTCTTCGAGCCAGACGCGAAGCGGCTGCGCCTGCGCACCCGCAAGACCGACCGCTGCGCGCGAATAGCGCTCGGCAAAGCTCAATTGCCGACGCGAGAGATCCGTTATCGCAAAGTGCGCCATGTAGATTTCGGAGGCGCGCCACTCACTGCCCAGGGTCGCTTGCGCCTTCGCAGGTGCAAGTGCATAGCGGAAAAATGTCAGCTCGAATCCGAAGTGCTCGCCATTCGGGGCCTCCAGCTGCCCGGTGAAGTACCACCATTCGTGGCGAAATTCCGGATGCGGCCCATGGTCGAGCGGAAATTCGAAAGATCGAGGTTGCAGTGCGCGCATGAAGTCCTGCGAGCTGGCGTCGCCCCGAAGCACATCCAACCGCGATTGCGCGAGCGCGCAGGTCGCTGCGATCGGGATCAGCAGAATCAGCGCTCGTTTCATTCCGTGCGCATCTCGCTGGCCATCGGCGATCGAGCCGCGCGCCAGGCGGGGTACAGTCCCGCCAGCGCGGCCGCGCCCAGCGCGAGACACAAGGCGTTGACGAGCTGAGACGCCTCCGGATGAAGCTCGATGCGCCAGCCGAAGGCACGCCGATTGATGACTTCGATCAGAAGCAGCGCCGTGAACAGACCTGCGGGCAATGCCGCCACGAAGGTCACGAGACCCATGAAGAGCGTCTGAGCTTCGATGAGCACTGCGGCGCCGCGCGGCGTGAGCCCGAGTGACCGCAGGATGGCGAGCTCACGTGCACGCTCGAGCTGCCATGCGAGCAACGCACTGGTCATGGCGATGGCTGCCACTCCGGCCGCAAGCCAGTTGAGGACCCGCGTGATGACGAATGTTCGATCGAAGATGCTCAGGCTCAATGCGCGGATCTCGACATTTGAGCGAATCAACAAAGCCTGGACCGATGCGGTGGCTCTGCGTATGCCAGCAGCGATGCCTGCGTCATCGACGCCCGGCGAAAGATACAAGCCCAGCACCGTGACGGCCTCGTCGCGCCACGCCTTTCGATAGACATCGCGACTGATGAGAGCGTTGCCGCGGTCATTTCCGTATTCGCGATACACGCCGGCAATCGGGAACACGCGCGGGCCATCGGCGGTCGCCAGCGTAAGCTCGTCGCCACGACCCAGACCCAGTCGCCACGACAAAGGCTCCGAGACTACGATGGCACCGCGCGCAAATGCCGACCAAACCTGTGCGGGTTCACCGACCGTCAGGTCGGAAGTGGGCGGGACGGATTGCGCAAACGTCACGGCATCCAGCGTGATGGATCCACGTGAGGATTCGACGATTACTCGTCGGCCCTCACTATGATCCGAAATACCGGGCACAGCGAGCACCGCCGCGATCGCGGCCGGTTCGAGCCTGCGTTCGGGTCTCGCAAATCCGGGGCCAGGGGCGCTCACGTAGAGATCCGCTTGCAGACTTCGTGACAGCCATTCACTGAGCGATCCCCGGAAACTGTCGACCATGATCGCTACGCCGATCATCGTCGCGACGGCCATCGCCAACGCCGCGATCGCGACGCCCGTTCTGCTGATTGAATCGGCAATGCCCGCGAATGCGAGGCGCACCGTTGAGCTCGCACCCGAGACCAAGAGTTGGGCGAGGCTTGCACAGGCACGTAGCGCAGCCGGCGCCATCGCAGCAATGGACAGCAAAAGGAACAGTAACGCAGCAAATCCGGCGAACAGACTACGGTGCGACGCGAAGATGATGAGACTGGCTGCGGCCGCGAACAGAAGGCTCGCCACCGCCAGCCAACGCGAAACAACATTGACTCGTCGCTCGAGAGTCGAGCGGCGCAGCCCGAGCTGTGGCGGGCTGTTTGCTACTTCTGCCACAGGCAGCGCGGCAGCGATGAGCGCGACGCACACCCCTGCAAGCACGGCCTTCAGAAGCGTCGAGGGAGGCATCACGACCTCGTTCACCGCAACGACGAAGTACAGATCGTTGATCGTCCGCGAGACCAGCGCGATGAGCTCACGGCCGATGAAGGTGCCCAGGACCAGGCCGATCGCCGTACCCACTATTCCAAGTACGAGCGCTTCGGTCAGCGCGACGACGAAGACGTTTGCGCGTGTAGCACCGATGGCACGCAGCACGCTGAACAGATGGCGCCGTTGCACCATCGCGAAACTGATGGCGCTATAGATCAGGAACACGCTCACGAGCAGTGCCAACAGGCTCATGGCCTGCAAGTTGATCGTGAACGCGCGCGACATGTCGAGACTCTGCTGCGCGCGTCGCTGACTCTCCTGCAATTGCAGTCCCGCGGCCAATCGCGCACGCAACTGCGCCAGAGCCACTTTGCCTCGTGCATCTTCGGATACCTTAACATCGATGCGCGAGATACGACCGGACATGCCGAGCCATTCCTGGGCTTGCGCGATATCGGTCAGCAGCAACGTATCGAAGCCCGCACCTGATGAGTCGCTCAGCACGGACAGCAGCGTGGCACGATGGGATCGGCCGTCGACGACAAGGGTGAACGAATCTCCGGCGCGCACGCCGAGTTCCTGCGCGGTACGGCGGGCCAGCATCACGGCGCCGGGCTCGACAAACCAAAGCCGCGCGTCACCAGCGCTTGTGTCAACAACACGGACTCCGCTCTGCGCGCCCCGCACCCGCTCGTCCACCAGAGAGTCGATACCGAGTATCTGCAGTGCCCGGTCGCCCACCGTGACGTAACCTTCAATGAGCGGAGCGATCTCGAGACCCAACCGCTGTGTTTTCAGGTTCGCGTAAACACGCTCATCGATACCATTGGCACCGCCGACGATCTGATGCGTGGCTGCACCATTGACCGCATCCATGGAAAGCTCGAATGCGCGCCCGGCGCTTGCGGTTGCGATGTCGACAGAAGTCAGCGTCCCGACTCCGAGTGCGAGGCCTACGAGCGCGAGAACCAGCTGAGCGGGATGTTGCCGCAGGTGTCTCAGGCTCGCGGCCATCAACATGCGCATCAGGCGGCCGATTCCAGTGGCGAGAGTCTTCCTTCCCGCAACTCGAAAACGCGGTCTGCTCCCGCGGCAAGGGTGCGGTCGTGAGTGGCGAGCAGCAGAGTGGTCCCCCGGGTACGCACCAGCGAGGTCAGTAGCGGAAGCACGCGCTGCGCCGTTTCGCTATCCAGGTTTCCTGTCGGCTCATCTGCCAATAAAAGCTGGGGCTCATGCACGAGTGCGCGCGCGATGGCGACACGTTGCTGCTCTCCGCCGGAAAGCAGATCGACCGCGCTGTCAGTGCGCTCGCCAAGGCCGACTTCAGCGAGGACGGCGGCGGCACGGCGGCGCGCCTCGGCACCCCGTATTCCGTTCAGCTCGAGCGCCAGACGCACATTCTCGCCCGCGTTCAGCGTGGGAATGAGATTGAAGAACTGGTGCACGAACCCGATGTGCCGCCGGCGGAAGAGCGTGCGCTCAGGCTCGCGCAAGACTGATACATCGCTCCCATCGAGCTCGATGGAGCCTGCATCGGACCGATCGAGGCCGGCGATCAGATTCAGCAGAGTTGATTTTCCCGAACCGCTGCGGCCCAGGAGCGCGACGGTCTCGCCCGCCGCGAACCGCGCATTCAGGCCGTCGAGGACCTTGTGAACGCGCTCACCCTCGCGAAAGCTGCGCGACAGCTCCTTGATGATGAGCTCATGCATTGGCCCCGGGATCGTAACGCATCGCCTTGGTGCCGCCCATGCGCGTAAGCTCGTGGCGCAGCGCCTCGGCCAGCTCGCGGTGCGTGTTTCGATCGAACGCAGGCGCAGTCGACCAGTTGTAGGCCCAGGGATGTGCCGCACGCATGGCCTCGGGCTCGTCGTTGTATCTCGGCACGACGTGGGCGTGCAACGCGGGCTCCTGATTGCCAAAAATCGCGTAGTTGATGCGTGCCGCACCCGTGACCTTGAGCAACGCATCGCCAATGCGGGACATGTCGTTCAGGAACTGGATGCGTTCTTTCGCACCCAGCGTGTTGAGAGTGGGCACGACGGGGTCGGGCAACAGCAGCATGTAACCTCGCACGAACTGCCGATCGCCGAGCAACACCCAGCCCGAGTACAGGCGCGTCACCACACGTGGCTCGCGCCCTTCGCGCGCAGCGGCCACCTGAGCGTGAATCACCGTTTCCGGCTCGATGCGCGACTTCTTCAAAGCGGACTCGCACGCCCCAGGTCCCCAGGCTCACTGTTGACGGCCACCACGGTGGCCTTGGGAAAGAAATTGAAGTCGGAGGCGCTGGCCCAGGTGTAAGCCCCCATCGCCTTACCGACAATCAGATCGCCGGCCTTGAGGTGAGGCAGCAGCAGGTTCTCCGCGATCACGTCGATGCTGTCGCAGGTCGGGCCGGCCAGCACCGAAGGAAACCGTTGCGTGCCGCCTCGCAACGGCTCGACTGGATATCGCGCGTGGTCGTAGATCTGACCGCTGTACGAACCATAGAGGCCATCGTCCAGGTAATACCACCAATGGCCTTCCCGTTGCGCGCGACCCATCACGGAAGCCACACCGATCGCTGCGGGACCCACGATGAATCGTCCCGGTTCTGCGATGACCCGCACGCGATGCGGAAGCTTGGCGAGCGCGGCGCGGATGGGCGCACAGAAGCGGCGGATATCGACCGCCGGCTGCAGATAGGCAATCGGAAATCCGCCGCCGATATCGAGAGTGTCGAACACGCCCAGGTGCTCGCGCCGGGCCTCGCTCAGCAGACGACCGCAGGCGCCGATGGCTTCAACATGCTTGGCAGGATTGGGCGTCTGCGAGCCGACATGGAAGGAAAGCCCGCGAATTTCGATACCCAGCTTCTTCGCCAGACGCGCGAGCTCCAGCGCATCCTCCGGATCGCAGCCGAACTTGCGCGACAGGTCGCAGACTGCGCCGGGGCTGCGGAAGGAAACACGCAACAGCAAGTCCGCGCGGTCGGCGTAAGGTGCGAACTTACGCACTTCGTCCGGGTTGTCCGCGACGAAGGTGCGTACGCCGAAGTGAAGGGCGTTACGGATATCGCTGTCGCGCTTGATGGGGTGCGTATGCACGCACCGCTCGGGCGAGACACCGAGACGGCTGACCAGCTGCACTTCACCAGTGGTCGCCAGATCCAGGAAGCCGCCGGCATCGAGAATGGTCTGCACGACGGCGGGGTGCGGCAACGGCTTGAGCGCATAGTGCAGGTCGACGCCAGGCAGAGCCTTGTGGAGTTTGCGGTACTGCACGCGGACGCGTTCGCAATCCACGATCAGCAGGGGCGAGCCGAACTCCTGCACCAGCCTGCGGATTTCCTTGTCCTGGAACGGATCGATGTAGCGCAAAGGCGCTGCACGATTCAACGCGCGCATATTCTGTTATCTCTGAGCAGGCCGCCAAAGTCGCGCCTTTGGCGGCCGGCAACGAAGCCGATGTCCGCAAAAAAGCGCCCGCGATCCGAAGCAGGCGGCAAAAACCACGCTTTTTGCCGCCGGCAACGAAGCCAATGTCCGCAAAAAGCGCCGCAGGCGACTTTTTGCCAATCTAAGGAAGCACGGCCATGGAGCCGGTGTCATCGCCTTCTTCGATGCGGCTCGCGGCCCGCTCGAGGCGGTCGCGAATCGCGTCCCAGCGCTCGTCCTCAGGCACCGCCTGCACCAGGATCTGCTCGCAACCGGCTTTGTCCAGCGTGCGCAGATTTGCGTAAAGGTCATGGGCATATTGCGCCGGACGCCGGCCGGCATTGATCCACGTGACGTGCGTGTGAGACTTCAACGGCAGGCGCTGCGCAAGCACGGCGATGCGGCGCCCGCCAGCCGAAAGTGCGGCCGCCTGCCCGTCGATCTCCCCTTCCGCAACGATGGTCATGGGTGTAACGGGAGCATAGTGCGAAGGTGAGCTGCCCGGAACACGCGGCGCTTCCGCACTCTGATCGGTGCGCAACTCTCCGACCACCGCGCGTATCTGCGCCGCAGTGATCGCGCCCGGACGCAACAGCCGCACGCCTGCGGAATCGACCGCAACGATCGTGGACTCGAGCCCAATTTTGCTTTCGCCGCCATCGAGCACGATTCGAACCGCGTCACCGAGCTCATCGCGCACGTGCTCGGCCCGCGTCGGGCTCAGCCTTCCGTACCGGTTGGCCGACGGTGCCGCAATTCCCCCGCCAAAGGCGGTCAGCAGCTGTTGCGCCATCGGATGAGCGGGCACTCTCACCGCGACAGTATCCTGCCCGCCCGTAACGAGATCGTGAACGTTCGCGGCACGCGGCAACACCATGGTCAACGGACCTGGCCAGAACTTCTCCGCGAGCTGCGCCGCGGCATCCGGCACTTCCCGCGCCCATCGCGGCAGAAATCGCGGACTATCCAGATGCACGATCACCGGATGCGTCGTCGGCCGCCCCTTGGCCTCGAAGATCTTCTTCACCGCCGCCGGATTCTGTGCGCTCGCCCCGAGCCCATAAACCGTCTCGGTCGGAAACGCCACGAGCTCGCCGTCGCGCAACGCCTGCACGGCAGCATCGATCTCGCCCTGACTGGCACGAACCACACGAACCATCTAAATGAGCCCAAGCGACCGGGACGCGAATCTTAGCTTGCAGCCCCGAAGCCCGTGACTCTGAATGAAGCCTCAAGGGAGCGCACGAAGGCCTATAAGGAGCGCGACGCTGCATGATGCGGCCGGGATCGTCAAAAACAGGGACGTTTTTGACGAAGCCCCCATGGATGGGTTCACGGCGGTCCCGGCCGCTTCATTCAGCGGCGCGCTCCCTCGCACGCCCTAAATTTTTATGCTACCCACTCTTCTTTGACGTAAAACCGTAGCAACCACGCAACGCCCGCTCCGCTGCACGCCACTCCATATAAATCCGCACCGCGGCGACGTCGTTACTCGAGCGCCCGCCGCTCCCACCCATTCTCCGTGTGCCGCAATTCATAAGCCGGCCAGTAGTGCTTATCCAGCTTGAGCGTGATGACCTCCGGTGCGTTGTTCCAAGTGATCGTGCGCAACCGCACCGATGCCCGATCCGGCCTTCCCGTCACCGCCGCCAGAAACGCATCGAGATCCGGCGTCGGCACGCCATCCACTTCCACGATGCGCCTTCCCGGATACAGTCCATAGCGCGTCGCCGGTGATCCGTAGGAAAAATAGCCCACATAGACACCGACAGGCGCAATGCCGCGTTGCGCGCTCATCGCGCGATGAGGCGCCTGCAGTGTCGCGCCGGCCCACTGAACGAGCCGATCCACATCGCCTCCGGTGAGCGCGGCAGTTGCAACATCCAGCGTCTGCTCATCTTCGCCTCGCCACACCACCACCTTCGCGCGTTCCTTGTCGGCAACCGCGCGCTCCACTTCGCGGAATCGTGTAACGACCTGCCCATCAATGGACAACAGCAGATCGCCCTGCCGGAACACTTGCGCTGCGGGAGACCCACCGACCATGCGCACTGCCGAGAGCACCTCGCGCTCGGATGGGGAATGCTGCGCGAGCTTCGCGATCCAGGCGTCCGAAAGCCCGAGATCGCGCGCGTTCGACAGGGGCAGCGGTTCGAGCTCCACTTCGAGCGAGTGCAACGGCTGATTGCTCTGAACCTTCGCGAGCATCTCCGCGACCAGATCGATGGGCACGCCCCGATTGTCCTGCACCACTTCGCGGCCGCTCTCGAACGAGAAGCTGGACCAGAGCGCAATCACGCGGCCGGATTTCTCCAGCAGCACTCCGTCGAAATCGAGTGGCGGGTTCACGAGCTGGATGCCTTCGACGTTGCTGTCACGGAACCGCATGGTGCGCGAGAGAGGAAGCTGCAGCGGCTCGATATCGGCGATGTCGGTGTTGCGCGAACGGATGACACCATCAGCGCCGAAACCGACGACCGATATGTTCTCGCCGGGCGAGAGATCGCGCGCCACGAGCTTGGCGGTGCGAACCGGCGTAGTGCCGATGAGTTTCGGATCGTAGGCGACGAGAGACAGGTTGTGTTGGGGGTGAATGTAGACCACGCGCCCGGGAACTTCGAGCGTGCCCGCGAACGTGATGTTCACGTCACCGACTCCGACTGGAACGGTGTTGCGATCGACGACGACCAGCCCGCGCGCCGCATCCACGACCAGGCCCGTGCCGTGATAGTTGCGCTCGGTGATGCCGGAGACCGAATACGGCATATCGAAGCTCACCAGCACCAGCGAGGGCGTGATGTAGTTGAGGCGCGAATCATTGAAGCGGGGAAATTCCGTGCTGCTCGGCTGCAACGGTTTCGCTTCCGGGCCCGGCGCGAGCGGCTTGCAGGGCCACAGGCCCAGATTGTCATCGCGCACGCAATGGTTCGCCGGGAACCAGCGCCGATCCATGCGGATGGCGCGCAACTGGCTGCCGTTGGGATCGTCGATCGTGGAGAAGCGCACGCGGGCGCGCTGGCCATCGCTCAATTCCGCGACTGCCGCTTCCAGATCGTCCACGGTTGCGATGTCCCGCGAGTCGAACCGCGTAATGACCGCCCCGCGCGGAATTCCGGCTGCACCGAACACGTACCCCGGATTGGCAACGTAAGCCCCGCGCACTGGCACGTTGAAATGCCGCGCCTGCTGGTATGACAGCGTATGCACGACAGCCTCGCCAAACTCCATGTACGAGCTGGGCGTGATGGCGTGCAGATCGCCAACCGCGATCTTCGCTGAGACGGGCTGGCCGCCTCTTTCCAGTTCCAGCTCGACAGTGCCGCCAACCGTCTCATCCAGCACTTCCTCGAGAGGCTCGAACTGCGTGACGTAGCGTTTGTTGAGCTTGACGAGAATGTCGCCAGGCTGCAGCGACTCCTCTGCGGACGATCCTGGCAAGACTTCGCTCACGACCAGCATGCCGGTCTGCTGCGGAAAGGCCTTGCGCGCCGCGGATTCGGTGGCCGTCTTGAGGCCAAGGCGCTTGAGCTCATCGAAAGGCGTGTACTCGAACACCGTCTGCAACGTTCCTCGCTTGACCGGCCGTGACTGCTGGATGAGCTCGAGTGCGCGACGCACCCGCCCCAGCGGCAGATAGAAGCTGGAGGCTGCCCCATTCGACCCGCCCGCATTGAGGGCTATCACGCGACCCCGGATGTCGATGACCGGCGAGCCGGAAGAGCCGCCTGAAGTGCCCGAAGCGGCCTGCAGATAAAACGTGTTGAAGTCGTTGTATTTCGCGATGCCATATTCGGGCGCGTCCCTGTCCAGCCGCGCGATGGTGCCCGCGAGGATCGAAAGCTGCTCACCGGCGTTGTTGCCGACCACGCGGATCTCGCGCCCGATCTGCGCGCCTTCCGGATAGAGGGGCAGCGCCTTCGGTTTGATGAACCGCAGCTTGGCCGGGTCATAGTGATAAAGACCGAAGTCGTGCACCGGGTCGCGATAGACCGGAAGGAGCTGCACTTCCTCACGATTGAGGAATGTCGCCTCTGCCGTGACCGGCCCAGGCGTGACCACATGCCGATTGGTGAGGATCAGGCCACGCTCGGCGTCCACTATGAACCCGGTTGCCTGCGCTGAAGTATTCCACTCGGTGTCGAACGCGCGCGTCGAGTCCACTTCGATCGAGACCACGCTGGCGGCAATGCGCTCGAGGGTTACGGCCCAGTCCGGATCTTCCTCGACCGCCGCGGCCTGCTGCGCTACCTGCGCCGCCTGCGAACCATTCTGCAACGGAGGACCCGATTGAGCCGGCGGCTGCCCGGGCGGCACCCCCTCCTGCGGAATCGGGGGGACTGGAGCTTCGGTCTGTGCGTACAGCCCTGCGAGCGGTGCAAGGATGCCGAGCAGAAGCAGGCAGACTCGTTTCATCATGTAGTGGCTGCGGTTGAGGTACCAGCCTTCCATGTTAAATCGAGTTGCTTCGCCGCGCGCACGTCATCGAGTCGCCGCACCGGCATGGTGTAGGGCGCACCCTTGACCTTGTCAGGCTGCTCACGCGCTTCACGCAGGATTTCCACCATGGCGTCGGCGAAGGCATCGAGCGCTTCCCGACTCTCGGTTTCGGTCGGCTCGATGAGCAGGCATTCGGGGACGAGCAGCGGAAAATAGGTGGTCGGCGCATGGAAGCCGTGGTCCAGCAGCCGCTTGGCAAAGTCCATCGCAGTCACGCCGAGCTCGCGCGCCTGGCGCCGGACGGTGACGATGAACTCATGACTGGCCCGCCGGCTGGGATAGGCGGGATCGAATCCGGCCTTCACGAGGCGCTTCAACAGATAGTTGGCGTTGAGCGTGGCGTGCTCGCCCACCTGGCTCATGCCCTCGCGGCCGAGCATGCGCATGTAGATGTAAGCGCGCAGCAATACGCCGGCGTTGCCCATGAAGGCCGAGAGGCGGCCGATCGACTGCGGAATGTCCTTGTCGCCGAGCCAGCGGTAACGATCCACTTCCCGTCCCACAATCGGTACGGGCATGAACGGCATGAGCCGCGCGCTGACACCGACTGCACCGGCGCCTGGCCCGCCACCGCCGTGCGGGGTGGAGAACGTCTTGTGCAGATTCATGTGGATGACGTCGAAGCCCATGTCGCCCGGGCGCACCTTGCCCAGGATCGCGTTGAGATTGGCGCCGTCGTAATAGAGCAGGCCACCGGCGTTGTGCACGATGCGTGCGACCTGTTCGATACGACGCTCGAATACGCCAAGCGTCGAAGGGTTCGTCAGCATGATGCCCGCCGTATTCGGGCCGACCACCGCCTGCAACGCTTCGAGATCGACGTCACCCTCATCGTCCACCGGGATCTCGCGCACCGTGCAGCCGCACATCGTGGCCGTGGCGGGGTTCGTACCGTGCGCCGCTTCCGGAACAATGATCTCCGTACGCGCCAGATCGCCGCGAGCCTTGTGATAAGCCCGAATCATGGCGACGCCCGCGAATTCACCGTGAGCGCCCGCCATGGGATTCAGCGATACGCCCTGCATGCCGGTGACTTCCTTCAGCATCTCCTGCAGCTCGTACATGCAGGAGAGAAAACCCTGACTGTGCGACTCCGGCGCGAGCGGATGACGGCCGAGCAGCTCGGGCAGCATCGCGTACTGGTTACAGGCTTTGGGGTTGTACTTCATCGTGCACGAGCCCAGGGGATAGAAGTGCGTGTCGATGGAGAAATTCATCTGCGACAGACGCGTGAAGTGGCGCACCGTTTCGAGCTCGCTCACTTGCGGGAGCAGCGGCGGCTCCTTGCGGCGCAGGCTCGCTGGCAGATCCGCCGCGTCAGCGGTTACCTGCGGCCACTGGTCGGTCGCACCGCGGCCTTCTCTGGAGTATTCGAAAATAACTTTTTCAGACATGAGTGCAGCTCGTGTGGTCAGGCGGCGCGCACAGCCTTGAGTGCGTCGGCAAGCGCGCTGGCGTAGGTCTCGATGTCGGCGGCCGTCTTCGTTTCGGTGGCACAGACCAGCAGTGCGTGCCCCAGCTCGGGGTAGTAGTCACTGAGATCGAGCCCACCAAGAATGTTCCGGGAAGCGAGAGCGGCCAGTACCGATGCCACAGGGCGATCGAGTTGCAGGACGCACTCGTGGAAATACGGGCCGTCGAACACCGGGCGCACTCCCTTGACACGGTTCAGGGCGGCAACGAGATCGCGTGTGCGGGCGTGCGAAGCATTCGCCGCGCGCGCGAGGCCTTGAGGTCCCATCAGGGACAGGTAAATAGTGGCCGCTGTCACCAGCAGGCCCTGGTTGGTGCAGATGTTGGATGTCGCCTTGCCGCGCCGGATGTGCTGTTCGCGTGCTTGCAAGGTCAGCGTGAAGCCAGGCTTGCCATCCAGGTCTACCGTGCGCCCGATGATGCGCCCGGGCATCTGTCGCACGTGCTCCATGCGCGTGGTGATGAAACCAAAGTAAGGACCGCCGGATGAGAGTGGCACGCCCAGTGGCTGACCATCACCGATGGCGATATCCACGCCGCCGTTGCCCCACGCTCCCGGCGGCTTGAGCAACGCGAGTGTCATCGGGTTCACGATGCCGATGACGAGAATGTTGCGTGCGCGGGCCCAGTCGGTGATCGCGTCCACGTCTTCCAGGGCGCCGAAGAAATTCGGCTGCTGGATGGCGATGGCCGTGATGTCCTCGCCTTCGTAGCGGGCCAGCGAATCGAGAGAGATCGTGCCGCGACCGGCGGCGAACGGCACTTCATCGAAGCGCAGTCCCTGATTCGACGCAGTGGCCACGGCCACCTTGCGGTAGTGCGGATGAATCGTCGTCGGAACCAGGATGCGCTGCGATTTGGATTTGCGGTTGGCGCGTACGGCCATGAGGCTCGCCTCGGCCAGCGCAGAAGCGCCGTCGTACAACGAGGCGTTGGAGACCGCCAGGCCGGTCAGGCTTGCGATCATCGTCTGATATTCGTAGAGCAATTGCAGCGTGCCCTGACTCGCTTCTGCCTGATAGGGTGTGTAGGCGCTGTAGAACTCTCCGCGCGTCGTGATGGCCCACACCGCGGCGGGAATGTGATGCTCGTACGCTCCCGCCCCGATGAAACAGAGGGGGCGTCCATCCGTTCGGGCGCGCTCGCTCATGAGACGCCCGATCTCCATCTCGCTCAATGCGTCCGGCACTCCCGCCAGAGATTTGACGCGCAGGCCCGGCGGGATCTCGTCGAACAGCTGCTCGATGCTGCCCGCGCCGATCGCGGCGAGCATCTCTCTGACGTCAGCCTCGGTATGAGGAATGAAAGCCATCAGTGCTCCTCCTCCTTCAACAGCGCTTCATAGGCATCCGGCGAGAGCAGGGAGGCGAGCGCGCCGCTGCTCGAGGGCCGCAGGCGCATCAACCATCCTTTGCCATAAGGATCCTGATTGATCGATTCGGGAGTCGCCGCAAGGTCGGGATTGCCGGCCGTGACTTCACCGGCGAGCGGCGAGTAGACGTCCGATGCGGCCTTGACGGACTCCACGACTCCGAAGGCTTCGCCCGCATTCAGCTTGCGCCCGGCTTCGGGCACGTCGACGAATACGAGATCTCCGAGGGCATCCTGCGCATGGTCGGTGATGCCGATTTCCACGGTACCGTCAGGGAGGCTGCGCACCCACTCGTGGGACTTCGTGTATTTGAGATCGGCGGGAACGTTGCTCATGCTGACTCCTGCTGTGATGGATCCGGCGAAGTCGGCCTACGGCCCCTTCGACCCATTGGGGGCGGGCGCGACGGGCGCCAGCTGCGATTTGCCATTGCGCACGAACGGTGGCTTGACGACTCGCGCGTTGAGAAGCTTGCCGCGGATAGCGACCTGTACCGACGCCCCGGTGCCCGCAGGCACGCGGGCGAGGCCGATCGAGCGTTCGAGCGTCGGTGAGAAAGTGCCGCTGGTCACCTCGCCCTCTGTACCTGCATGTTGGGCAGTAGGCTGCACGACCACTTTTTGATGACTGCGCAGCACTCCACGATCTTCGAGCAGTAGACCGACGAGCTTGCGCGGGCTGCCCTGCGCCTTGACCGCCTCGAGCGCCTCGCGACCGATGAACTTCCGGGTCGCCGGCTCGAAAGCCACCGTCCACGCGAGACCGGATTCCAGCGGGTGAGTGGATTCGTCCATGTCGTTGCCATAGAGGTTCATGCCCGCCTCGAGGCGCAGCGTGTCGCGCGCGCCGAGCCCGCAGGACGCGACGCCCTCGTTGTTGAGCTTTTCCCAGGTATGCACGGCTTGAGCGGCGGGCATCATGATCTCGAAGCCATCCTCACCCGTGTAACCGGTGCGCGCCACGAACCAGTCGCCGATCTGACGACCCACGAAGACATCCAGCTCGAGCGCAAGTTTTGCGTTGGCAGGGCTCATGAGGTGCGAGACCTTCTCGCGCGCCTGCGGACCCTGCACAGCGAGCATCGCGAGCTCATCGCGCTCGGTCACCTCGACATCGAAGTCGGCGGCGTGATGGCGGATCCAGGTGAGATCCTTGTCGCGTGTACCGGCGTTCACGACCATCCGGTAGTGCGAGTCGTCCAGGTAATAGACGATGAGATCGTCGATGACGCCTCCCGATGGCTTCAGCATGCAGCTGTAGAGTGCTTTGCCTGGGCTTTTGAGCTTGGCGACGTCGTTTGCGAGCAGATGCTGCAGGAAAGCGCGCGTGCGCGAGTTCTCCAGATCCACGACGCACATATGTGAAACGTCGAACACACCGGCGCCACGGCGGACGGCATGGTGCTCTTCGATCTGCGAGCGGTACTGCACAGGCATGTCCCATCCGCCGAAGTCGACGATGCGGGCCCCGAGCCTGTGATGAAGGTCGAACAATGGCGTGCGTCGTCCCACAGATCCTCCGGTCGCGCACGAATGCGCGAAATGAAAAAGGCGGCCGGCACGCGTTCGTACCGGCCGCCCTCTGTCCTCGGACCTGAGAGATCAGGCGCGCATCGCGCACCGCACCCCTTCGGTGGGCAGACCTTGTGCGGTCTGCCGCTCTCCAGAACTCGCCTTGGGCGACCCTGCTGGTCGCGCCGGACCCCGCCGTACATGTGCCTGAGCGTTTCCGGGCGGAAACTTGCGCCTTCGGCGTTCCAGCTAGAAGCCGGACTCTCTCGGGACGGGGCGATGAGCGAGCGGGCGCATCATAGCAGCGCCATGCGCAGCAACCCAAACACAGTTGGTTTACTCGGATGCCGGTGCGGGGGTGAGCGCACGCCAGGCCTGCGTCGGATGACGCAATGCCCAGAAAAGACCCGCGATGCCGCTGGGGACTTTAGGAGCAGGCCGGTCGCCCTTCACCCGGACATCGTCCTCTGGGCCAATGGACGGAAGATCGCTGTCATCGGAATCGCTCGGCTGGGTCGCCACCAGCGTCTCCCATTGCTCCGGCGGCAGCAGATCCCGTGCTTCGCCAAGATAGAGTTTGATCGGAGCAGCCGGCTCTTCGTGCGGTTTGTCGGCGGCAGGCGTGACGGGTTTCGCAGGCTCATCCGCCGGTTTCGCAGCCTCCTGAGCCCAGGCTGCTGACAATGACAGAACCAACAACCCCGCCGGCATCAAGCGCCGGCTAGAATGGCCGCCCCACCAGACGTGTTCACGATCGCTCATGTCCGTCCCTCGCCGCCCTAGTGTTGTCGTTCGCATCGGCCCGATCAAGCTTGGGGACGTAAATCCCATCGTCGTTCAATCGATGACCAACACGGACACCGCGGATATCGAGGGTACCGCTCAGCAGGTCAAAAGTCTGGCACGCGCCGGCTCGGAGCTGGTGCGCATCACCGTGAACACGAGCGAAGCGGCCGCTGCGGTCGCGCCGATTCGCGAGCGGCTCGCTCAGCTTGGGGTCGCCGTTCCCCTGATCGGTGACTTCCACTTCAATGGTCACAAGCTGCTGCGCGAGCAGCCTGCATGCGCGGAGGCGCTGGCGAAGTACCGTATCAATCCCGGCAACGTTGGGCGCGGCAGCAAGCGTGACCCCCAGTTCGCCGAGATGATCGAAACCGCCTGCCGGTACGACAAGCCGGTGCGCATCGGCGTGAACTGGGGAAGCCTGGATCAAGACCTGCTCACGCGGCTGATGGATGAGAATTCCGCGAGCGCTCAGCCGCTCGACGCACAAGGCGTCATGCGCAAGGCAGTCGTGCTCTCGGCGCTCGAGAGCGCGCAACGCGCCGAAGAGCTTGGCCTCGCGCACGATCGCATCGTGCTGAGCGCGAAGGTGAGCGGTGTGCAGGACCTGATCGCGATCTATCGCGACCTCGCCGCGCGCTGCGACTACCCGTTGCATCTCGGGCTGACCGAAGCCGGCATGGGCTCCAAGGGCATCGTCGCCTCAACCGCTGGGATGGCCGTGTTGCTGCAGGAAGGCATCGGCGACACGATTCGCGTATCGCTGACGCCCGAACCCAACGGCGACCGTACGAACGAGGTCATCGTCGCGCAGGAGATCCTGCAGACGATGGGATTGCGCTCGTTCGCTCCCATGGTCATTGCGTGTCCGGGCTGCGGACGCACCACGAGCACATTCTTCCAGGAGCTCGCGCAGCGCATCCAGTCGCACATCCGCCATCGCATGCCCGAGTGGCGCAGGGAACGCGTCGGTGTCGAAGACATGACGGTGGCCGTGATGGGTTGTGTGGTGAACGGTCCGGGCGAGAGCAAACATGCGAACTTGGGCATCAGTCTGCCCGGGACGGGCGAGAGACCTGTCGCACCCGTTTACGAGGATGGCGAGAAAACGGTGACGCTCAAGGGCGATCGCATCGCGGAAGAATTCCAGGACCTGGTCGAACGCTACGTGGCGCGACGTTACGCGCCGAAGGAAACGCCATGACCGAGCTGAGCGAGCGTAAGTGCGTATCGTGCGAAGGGGGTGTGCCCGCGGTGCCGGCAGCCGAGGCGCAGAAGATGCTGAAGAAGCTGGCCCTGCAATGGAAGCTCGACGAGGCGTCGACCGAGCTGCGACGCGAGTTCCGCTTCCCGGACTTCTACCGCACGATGAGCTTCGTGAACGCGGTGGCCCACATCGCCAACACCGAAGATCATCACCCGGACCTCGAGGTGGGCTACAACTATTGCCGGGTGCGTTACAGCACGCACGCCATCAAGGGCCTCTCGGAGAACGACTTCATCTGCGCGGCAAAGATCGATCGCCTCTAGAGGCGGGTCACGCCGGCATCACCGGCCAGGATGAGCACATCCGCAGGCCGGGCCGCGAACAGCCCTACAGTGACCACGCCCACGATCTGATTGAGGTCGCGCTCCAGAGCGACCGGCTCGTCGATCGCGAGGTCATGAACATCGAGGATGTGATTGCCGTTGTCGGTCACGCAGGTCTGCCTCCACACCGGCCGACCCGGCAGCCGACGTGCGACGTGCGCACGCGCCATGGGGATGACCTCTACGGGCAATGGAAAGCGCCCGAGGCGCGCGACGAGCTTGGAATCGTCCGCAATGCATACGAACGTGCGCGAGGCCGCGGCAATGATCTTTTCCCGCGTGAGCGCGCCACCGCCGCCTTTGATGAGATGCCGCTCGCGGGTCGCTTCATCCGCGCCATCCACATAGAGGCCCAGAGAGCCGACGTCATTCAGGTCCAGCACGTCGATGCCGATGGCGCGCAACCGGATCGTCGAAGCTTCGGAGCTGGAGACCGCGCCACGCAGACGGCCTCGCCATGGAGCGAGCGCATCTATGAACTGGTTCACAGTCGAGCCGGTGCCGACACCGAGCACCATGCCTTCTTCCAGGTATTCGAGGGCCGCGAGTGCGGCGCGCCTCTTCTTCTCGTTGGGATCGCTGCTCACGGATACGCCTTTCAGAAACGCGAGCCCCGGATGCGACTGAGCCCGCTTGCGCGGGCTCAGTCTTTCGGAATTCTGATTCGGTGGGCGCGGAAGGTCATCCCGCGCACACCGAATTTCAAGGGCACTACTTCTTCTTAGAAGCTTTCTTCTTGCCCTTCTTTTTCGCTTTAGCCATGTTGGCTCTCCAGTTACGGGTTAGTCCGGGGTCGGAGTATATACACGCGAATCAAAAATACAAGCAAGCGATCACGAGATGTGCTTGTAGGCGAGACCCTCATCAGTCACCACCGCATCGAGTCGCACGTCGTGAGATGCGGGCTCTATCGATGTCACGCGCTGAAATGCGTAGCCAATGCCAATGAGTCGCGGGGCACGCCATGCCGCGCGCAGATTGAGAAACGCGAACGTGCGATCGTAATAGCCGCCGCCCATTCCGAGACGCATGCCACATGAATCGAAGCCCACCAACGGAAGGAACACGAGGTCGAGCCAGCGCGCGCGGATATCCGGCATGCCCTGCGGCTCATCGATGCCGAGATGATTGGCGCGCATGGCGCCCTTCGCCGCGATGAAATGGATTCGTCCGCTGCGCCGCTCGATGCGCGGCAGATAGACGATGCAGCCGCGTGCTGTGGCGAGCTCGATCAGCGGTCCGGCATCGATCTCGTCCGGCATCGCGCAATAGAGCGCGATGCGTTGCCCGGCTCGAAGATGAAATGCGCGGTCCGCATGTGCGGCAACGCGACGGGAAGCGGCCGCGCGCGTCAAAGAATCGACGCTGCGCCGTTTCGCTCGCAGCTCCTTGCGCAGCGCCGACCGGGATTTCGCGAGCTCGTGGTTCATCGTGTGCTGCGCAAGCGTGACGTCTCTCGCCTGAACGTACTCAGACGTGGAAGTGGGGGTTCGAGTGAAGAGAAGGTCGGCAGGCACGTCGAAAGGCAGGGAAGCATTTCGACGAGGCCCTCAGGGACGAGTCTTACGGCCGTTGCCTGCCGGCCTTCTCTTCGCTCGAGCCCCCTGACGCGGCGGCGCTCTCTTCATTCGAGGCCCACCCCGAGAAAACCAAACATCACCCGCAGTGCCGTTGCGGACCGTTGCTCTCGAACCAGAGCAACAAGTGGGACGAGCCACGGCAGGTAAGGCTTTCCGCACGAAGCGGACATGCACAATGCTGCGCGCAAACCCATATGTCCCGGGGTGTTTAAATTAGGCTCGAGGGGTAACCCGGCCAGCTGTCGAACACCGCAGGCGATGCCCGACCGACTCTACACCAGCTCGGGCAGCACCGGGAGGTGCGCAGGTTCAAAGTTCCAGCTGACGGTTCTTACCGGACTGGCGAGTTGCGAGCGCGCTCTCGACACGCTCGCGCATGTTGCGCACCTTGGTGCCCGCATCGCTCTCCACCTTGGTCTCGCGGCTCTTCAGCTGCATGAGCTCATGAGTGAGGTTGAGCGCCACCATGACGGCGATGCGATCGAGACCGACGACCTTGCCGCTGTCGCGCACTTCGCGCATGCGGCTGTTCAGGAATTCGGCGGAGTCGAGCAGAGCGGAACGCTCTTCGTAGGGACAGGCGATGAAGTATTCCTTCTCCAGGATGCGCACACTCACGCGCGCCTGATCCTGTGCAGCACTCACGCGCTGTGCTCCAGGGTCTTGAGGCGCCCGATCATGGCCTCTACCCGGGTTCGCACCTGCTCGTTGCGGTTCATGAGCGAGGCACGCTCGTTCGCGAGCGACTCGTGTCGCTGTCGCAACGCGCGGTTCTCTTCCTTGAGTTGCTCCATTCCCGCGAGCAGTTCTTCGATACGCTTCTCGAGTCTCACGAGCTCGAGATCCAGCTGATTTTTTGTTGTAGTCGTTGTCATGGCCGGGACTATAGAGCCGCGCTCTTCACGCGGTCAATCGTGGTAAAGGGCAGGCCCGTGGATTCAGGCATAATCCGTGCTCGCATGCATATGGCGACTTATGCCGACATCCAGCAGCTGCTGACCGCGGAGCGCTCCGTCACGGACGCCGCTGAAGCCCATGGGACCCTGGCGGGGTCTCTGTGCACCGCACCCACCTATCGCTTCGAGGACTGGCTTCTGGAAATCCTTCCCGAGGGAAAGGCGCAGACCGAGCATGCCGCCGCGCTGCGTCAGGTGTTTGCCGGCACTCAGGATGCGCTCACCGGCGAAATGCTCGAATTCGAGCCCCTGCTGCCGGAGGATGAGCAGCCGATCCAGGAACGCACTACCGCCCTGGCTCAATGGTGCGTGGGGTTTCTATACGGGCTTGGCTCGAACGCTTTGCCCGATGCCAGCGGATTGCCCGGTGAGGTGGGCGAGGTGGTGCGCGATTTCACCGAGATCAGCCGGGTCGAGGTGGACGGCGCGGATAGCGCCGAATCCAATGAAAGCGCATATGCCGAGCTCGTGGAATTCGTGCGCGTCGGCGTGCAGCTGGTTTTCGATGAGCTCGTCAGTCTTCGCGATACGCCACAGGAAGGGCCCGGCGCGCCATTTCACTGATGCAACGAAAGAAGACTGCCGCGGTCCGACGTATTCGCGAATCCTCACGCGCTTCGCGCGCGAAGCCCATCGCAGTGGCGGAGTTCGCCCGACGCCGCATGCAGCTCATGCGCTTCATGGGTCCGGGCACCATCGCCGTGCTGCCGGCCGCGCCGGTACAGCGCCGGAACAATGACGTCGACTTCGCTTTCCGGCAGGACAGCGACTTCTTCTATCTGACTGGCTTCAACGAACCCGAATCCATCGCCGTGCTCGTACCCGGCCGCGCACAGGCGCAGTTCATTCTGTTCGTGCGCGATCGGGATCCGACTCGCGAGACCTGGGACGGGCGACGCGCCGGACCCGCCGGCGCCACACGCGATTTTGGGGCGGACGACGCATTCCCGATCGCGGACATCGACGAGATTCTTCCCGGGCTGATGGAGAACCGCGAACGGGTCTACTACCCGATGGGCGCGTACGAGGACTTCGACAGGCAAATGCGCGGATGGGTGAACGGGCTGCGCGGCCAGGCCCGCTTCGGCCGGCATCCGCCTTACGAATTCGTGGCTCTGCAGCACGTGCTGCACGACATGCGCCTCTACAAGTCACGTGGGGAGCTCTCGCTGATGCGCGAGGCTGCCAACATCGCGGCGCGCGCTCATGTGCGGGCCATGAATCGCAGCAGCCCCGGGGTGAACGAATACGAGCTGATGGCCGAGCTGCTGCACGAGTTCCGCCTGAGCAACGCGGATACGTCCTATCAGCCCATCGTCGGCAGTGGACCCAACGCCTGCATCCTTCACTATCACGAGAATAACCGGACGTTGCGCGACGGCGATCTGCTGCTGGTGGATGCCGGCTGCGAGTATGAGTGCTACGCCTCCGATATCACGCGCACCTGGCCTGTGAATGGCGAGTTCACCTCCGAGCAGCGTGCGGTGTACGAAGTCGTGCTGGCCGCGAATCTCGCCGCCATCGCCAAGACGCATGCGGGCAATCATTGGAACGATCCGCATGAAGCGGCCGTCCGCGTCATCACTCAGGGGCTCGTCAAGCTCGGTCTGCTGAAGGGGCGTCTGCCTGGGCTGATCCGCTCCGAAGCTTACAAACGCTATTTCATGCACCGCACCGGTCACTGGCTCGGCATGGACGTCCACGACGTCGGCGACTACAAGGTCGGCGATGAGTGGCGGGTGCTCGAGCCCGGCATGGTCATGACGATCGAGCCGGGCATCTACATTCCACCTGGCGATCGCGAAGCACCGAAGAAGTTTCGCGGCATCGGCATTCGCATCGAGGACGATGTCGCCGTCACCGCCAATGGCGCCGATGTGCTGACGAAGCGCGCGCCCAAAGACCCCGACGAGATCGAATCGCTGCTGGCGGCGCGATGAGCGCTGTCCATCGCAAGGCCGTTGGCGTCGACGGTCGTCCTTCATCGGAGGGAAAGCATGTAGACGTCGCCGTCGTAGGTGGCGGCATGGTGGGCGCAAGTCTCGCGCTGGGGCTCAGCGGTCTGGGCGTCTCGGTAATGCTCATCGAAGGCGTGGCGCCAGCTTCACAGGCGCAGCCCAGCTTTGACGAGCGCACGACCGCGCTCGGCAACGCGAGCCGGCGCATCTTCCAGAGCCTGAGGGTGTGGCCTCTCATCGAGCCTGAGGCCGCCGCGATCCGCACGATTCACGTCTCGGATGCGGGACGCTTCGGATTCGCGCGGCTGAAAGCTACCGAACAGGGTATCGAAGCGTTCGGCTATGTCGCAGCCAATCGCGTCATTGGAGCCGCGTTGTGGAACCGCCTGGCGCAGACGAAGGATGTCGCATTGCGCATGCCCGCAACTGCCGAGAACGTCCGAATCCAGAATGATGAAGTGCGCCTGGAAGTCGTCAACGCCGACGGTGAGCGCGAGCACGTGGTCGCCAAACTGATCGTCGCTGCAGACGGAGCGCACTCGGTGGTCCGCGCGGCCGCCGGCATCGAAGCCACTGTTGAAGACTATGAGCAGGTGGCAATCGTTGCCAATGTGTCGACGGACCGGCCGCAAGATGGCACGGCTTATGAGCGGTTCACGCCTTCCGGTCCGCTTGCAGTGCTACCGCTCCACGATGGCAGCTATGGAGTCATCTGGACTGCTGCGCCCGATCGGGCGCGCGAGATTCTTGGATTCGACGACTCCACCTACCTTATGGAGCTGCAGAAACGGTTTGGTTGGCGCGCCGGCAAATTCGTGCGAGCGGGCAAGCGGGCGTCTTATCCCCTCAAGCTCAGTCGGTCGGAAAGCGTTATCGCGACGCGTACCGTACTCATCGGCAACGCGGCACAGGCATTGCATCCGGTGGCGGGGCAGGGATTCAACTTGGGTTTGCGTGACGCAGCCATGCTCGCCGAGCTCGTAGCGGCGTCGCCGGCTGATCCGGGTGCGCACGAAGTCCTCGAACGGTTCGCGACGTGGCGCGCGAAGGATCGCGCTGGAGTCATCCGGTTCACCGACGGGCTGGTGAAGCTCTTTGGCGATGCGCGCCCGGGCCTGGGCACGCTGCGCAATCTTGGCTTGTTGCTGTTCGACGTAACGCCTCCTGCAAAGAGCGCGCTCGCAAGAGTCAGCGCGGGCTTTGGGGGTCCGACCCCAAGGTTGGCTCGCGGACTGTCGGTGAGATGACCAGTCCGGCGGCAACCTCCAGCGGCGACCGCGCCAGTGAAGCGGTTGATGTATTGATCGTCGGCGGTGGGCCGGTCGGTGCCTGCCTGGCCGCGTTACTGGCTCGAGCCGGGCAACGCGGGGCGCGACCAATGCGCGTCGTCGTGCTGGAGCCGAAGCGCCCTGCCCTGACCGACCGCGAGTCGGCGCAACGTGCTCCCATGGACACTCGAGTCGTCGCGTGCTCTCGCGCCAGCGAGCGAATCATTACGGCGGCCGGCGCATGGAATTCGATATGCGAGCGACGGGCAAGTCCTTACGAGCGCATGCGGGTATGGCATGAGAGCGTGGCGCCGGCAGATCAAGGCGCGCTTGTATTCGATGCCGCCGAAGTAGGTGAGCCCAATCTTGGATGGATCGTCGAGAACCGTCTGCTGCAGGCCGCGCTGCTCGACGCCGCTGCGGAAGCCGGTGCGATCATTGAGTCTGCCCAGTTGAAGGCGTTACGCATCGAGGAAGACGGCGTACGTGTCGAAACGACGGCTGGCCCTCGCATTGCGCGCCTCGTCGTCGGCGCCGATGGCGCCAATTCAGCGGTCCGCCATGCAGTGGGCCTGCATGCCGAGACCGGCGAGTATGGCCAGACCGCGATCGTTGCAACGGTCGCGACCGAACGCCCGCATGATAAGACTGCCTGGCAGCGCTTCATGCGCGACGGCACGCTGGCCTTCCTTCCACTGGCGGATGGCACGAGCTCGATTGTCTGGTCCGCAGATGACGCGCGGGCCCGTCCACTGCTTGCCGCCTCACCTGAGGCATTCGCTTTGGAGCTCGATGCGGCTTCGGATCACGCGCTCGGCAAGACCCAACTGGTGACCGAGCGCGCCTCGTTCCCTCTGCGCAAGCTCATATCGCCGCGCCTGGTCGCGCATCGCTGCGCCCTGATCGGCGATGCGGCACATGTCGTGCATCCACTGGCTGGGCAAGGTGTGAACCTCGGTCTGCTCGATGCGGCAGCACTCGCCCAATGCATCGCAGAAGGGCGCGCAGAACGGGAAGACCCTGGTGCTTTGCGACTCCTGCGCCGCTACGAACGATGGCGCAAGAGCGAAACCGAAGCTCTGCGCCTGGCCATCGACGCTTTCGATCGCTTTCTGGCCCATGGCTCCGGGCCGATCTCGCGCATCGCTCAACAGGGACTGGGATGGGTCAATCGCAGTCAGGAAGTGAAGCGGGTATTCATCTCTCGTGCGCTCGGCGTCAGCGGAGAGTTACCGCAAGCGGCAAGATAGCCGCTGCGCGCTTCCGCCCTCGAGCCACTCACTCACGTTTGTCGAGTCCCGCTGATTGATGGTGTTGCGCTTGAAGGGAACGCGCGACTACGCAGCGGGCTTTGGATATAGAACCATCTGAGTACACCTGAACAGCGCAATGGTCTTGCCTGTTTCCCGGTGAGTGACCACTGCGTCCCACACGTGGGTCGTCTTACCCAGATGAACCGCCGTGGCGTGGCAATCGAGCGTGCCCTCTCGTGCCGTACTCAAGTGATTGGACTTGAGCTCGATGGTCGTGAATCCGTTCGCACCCGGTGGCAGGTTGGCGTAGCAACCATATCCCGCCGCCGTATCCGCGAGCGTGATGATGCTTCCGGCATGCAGGAAACCGTTCGGCGCCATGTGCTCCGGACGTATGGTGAGCTCGGCGCGCATCTCTTTCGGGCCCACGTGCGTGAAGACGAGTCCCACGAATCCGGGAAACTTGCCGACGCCGCGCCGGTTGAGCTCTTCGACGGTGACCATGCGGCAAGTCTACCCTGACCCTGGCAGACACTGGAGTCGCCGACGCATTTGCGGGCAGAAGACCGTCATTCACAGGGTGCAGAAGGCTCGCCAGCTTGAATGTCGACATGGGCAAACCAGATGTCCTGCCAACGAACCGTCTTGTCGGTAGCGGGGAGCTTCTGGGGTGAAACCACCTGCTCGGCTCCGAACTGCACATGAGCGAGCGCCCTGACGTTCACGGCGGCGTGAAACTTTTTTTCCACGAGAAACATTGCGGCGACCAGCACACCGCACTGTCTGCAAAGCAGCAACTCCGCCTGCCGGCTCCCCTGCTGATACATGCCACTGTCACCCGCATTTTTGATTCGGATGCGCAGCGTTCCCCTCACGTCTGATATCCACCCGGCGGCATGCTTGCGGCAGAAATCGCAGTCGCACGCTCGGGGGTGATAATTCTCCGGCGCATCCGTCAGTTGCGCTTCGACCGCGATGTTGCCGCAGTGGCATCCGCCATCCACCTTGTGCAAGGGTTTGAACATGCCGCCCTCCCTATGCGATGTCGCGCTGGCGGTATGCTACAGCCAATCCCATCACGCCCGTCACGATGCACAGCCCGTGGAGCGCTGTCAGCGAAATGACTTGGTACAGGCCGTTTGCATTGGAAAAAGGGGCGAGCGGAGTGATGTCAGCGTGCATGACGCTATCCAGTACTACATGTGACCAGGCGCCCAAGAAAGCACCTGCCGCTACCGCACCCATACCCAGCGTCTTCCACTGCAATAACGGATTGTCCGGAAGGCGGAGCGCTAGCCATCGCGTGGGCACGAAGAGGACGATGATCCCAATGGCGGCGCTTTGATTTCCGTCGGCCAAAATGAAATGGAGTGATGGGCATCAGCCCACCGCTGCCGCTTTCAAGCTCGATGGCAAGCTGGCTGGGGGACTTGGATTACTCCGCCCATCCCTGGGCTGCGCCCCTTCGGGGCCGACGCTACGCGTCGTTCAAAATCGCTCCAGGCGATTTTGTCGTACCAAGCTGGCTGGGGGACTTGGATTCGAACCAAGGTTGACGGAGTCAGAGTCCGTAGTCCTACCACTAGACGATCCCCCACCACCCAAGCCACTCCTCCCGCCCTCGCGAGCAGAGGATTGACACAAGTGTTAACGCTTGGAGTACTGAGGGCCGCGCCGGGCTTTGCGACGACCGACCTTCTTGCGCTCGACTTCGCGAGCGTCGCGCGTGACGAAGCCGGCAGCGCGCAGCGGGCGGCGCAGCTGCTCATCATATTCAATGAGTGCGCGCGTGATGCCATGACGAATCGCGCCGGCCTGGCCGGTGATGCCACCGCCCGCCACCTGCACGGTGATGTCGAACCGGCTCACCAGCTCGACCGCTTCGAGCGGCTGACGAACGATCATGCGGCCCGTCTCGCGACCGAAAAATTCATCCAGCGGGCGCTTATTCACCACGATCTTCCCACTGCCGGGCTTCAGGTGTACCCGCGCGGTGGCGGTCTTGCGCCGGCCCGTGCCGTAGTTTTCGTTCGTTGCTGCTGCTGGCATGACTATGACTATCCTCAAAAAAATTACAGCTCGAGCGTCTTCGGCTGCTGCGCCTGGTGCGGGTGCTTGTCACCGGCGAACACATGGAGCTTGCGGAACATGCGCCGGCCCAGGATGTTCTTCGGCAGCATGCCCTTCACGGCGAACTCGATCGCCCGCTCGGGATGCTCGGCGAGCAGCTTCTCGAGCGCAATCGACTTGATGCCGCCGATGGCGCCGGTGTGGTGGTAATAGATCTTGTCCGTGAGCTTGCGACCGGTGACGCGCACCTTGCCGGCGTTGACGACAACCACATGGTCGCCCATGTCGACGTGCGGGCTATAGTCCGCCTTGTGCTTACCCTTGAGGCGATGAGCGATCTGCGAGGCGAGCCGCCCCAGCGTCCTGCCGTTCGCGTCGACGAGGAACCAGTCCCCGCGGATCGTGCCCGAATTGGCGAATACGGTTTTCATGTGGATCGTCTTTTAAGTGCGCGAAGACCCGGAAAGGTCGGTCGAAAAAGGCCGCGCAGTGTACTGGAGGGGGGGTGGTCCTGCCAATGGGCGCCTGGCGACACGGCCCAGCCCCCACCTCGCCAGGCATCTGAAAGCCGGGCCAGCGTGTCATGAAGGGCTGCGCGGTCGCCAGCGAAAGGATATATAAGGACGTATGGAGCTTCTGGATTCTCTCCTGGGCGCCGCCGACCAGGCCCTCCGGGCTGTTTTCGCCCCCGCTCAAGCTTCCCGGCCGACCCCGGGCCGCCGCGACCCGGCGCCTTTGCCCGACGCGGACCGACGCGAGGCCGCAGCCCTGATGAGGGTGAATCACACCGGTGAGATCGCAGCCCAGGCCCTTTACGAAGGACAAGCCTGGATGGCGCGCACGCCGGCGACCCGCGAGCTGCTCCGCAAGGCTGCGAAAGAAGAGAACGATCACCTCGCCTGGTGCGAAACACGCCTGAAAGAGCTCGACTCCCGCACCAGCCTGCTCAATCCACTCTGGTACGCGGGATCGTTCGCTATCGGCGCGCTCGCTGCGACCTTCGGCGATCGACTCAGCCTCGGGTTCGTCGCAGAGACGGAACGGCAGGTCGAAGGGCACCTCGATGAGCATCTTTCACGGCTGCCGACGGGAGACGAGCGCAGCCGCGCCATCGTTACAGCGATGCGCGAAGACGAGATTGCACACGGCGCGGCAGCGCAGAACGCAGGTGCGCAACCGCTGCCGGACGCCGCCCGTGAGCTCATGAAACGCACCGCGCGAATCATGACTCGCACGGCCTATTGGATATGAAGCTTGCAGTTCTGCGGCCTTATGGTTAAAAAGCGCACGCGTACGCACCATCAGAGTGGGTTGGGGAGCCGGTAAGTGGAAGAGAACATCAAGCCGCTGAGCGATATTCCGGCAATCAACCGTTTTCTGAGTTATTGCCGGATCCGCACCGTACCGTCGAAGACGGTGGTCATCCACGCCGGTGACCTTCCAGACGTTCTGTACTACATCATCAGCGGCTCGGTCGAAGTGATGATCGAGGACGAGGAAGGGAACGAGATGGTGCTCGCCTACCTCAACCGCGGCCAATTCTTCGGTGAGATGGGCCTTTTCTACGAGCAGCCGACGCGCAGCGCCTGGGTACGCACGCGCAACCAGTGCGAGCTCGCGGAAATGACCTATCCGCGCTTCCGGCAGATCGCTGCGGAGAGCCCCGGTCTCATTTTTGAGCTGGCCACGCAGCTCGCGACCCGGCTGGACCGCACCAATCGCAAGCTGGGAGACCTGGCGTTCGTCGACGTCACAGGTCGCGTCGCGCACGCGATCATGGATCTGTGCGGCGAGCCGGATGCCATGACCCATCCGGAAGGCATGCAGATCAAGGTGAGCCGCCAGGAGCTGTCGCGCCTGGTCGGCTGCTCCCGCGAAATGGCAGGACGCGTCCTCAAGGTGCTCGAGGAGCAGGGGCTGCTGCGAGCCACCGGCAAGACCATCGTAGTGTTCAACGCCCGGCCGAAGATGAAGACGCGGCCGGTCATCGTCCCCGCCAAGCCCGCCACGGGCGCAGCGGCGAGCGCGCCGCTCTCAGCCCGGCCCTCCCCCGCCGGCTCCATCGATGACGACGACGACTTCGATGATGAAGAGGACGACGATGAGGATGACGACTTCGACGACGAAGACGACGATAAGTAGCGGGTCGACTACAAGGCGAGCTGCATGCGCAGCTCATAGATCGTTGGCTCGTCGCCGTCGAAGGCCCCGCCCTTCACTTCCAGCACCTTCACGAAGTTCGCGCTGACGCGCAGCAACGGATTCAGGTACCAGTTGACGCCCAGCGCCGCATTGCGCTCGCGGCCACCGGTGACGTCGTCATCCGAGAGATCGATTCCACTCAGACGCGCGGCAACCTCGAAGGCGCCCCATCCGTCCTTGCCGAATCGGCGCGCAGGCTTGATGGCGTCGAAGAAACCCTTGTCTCCCCTGTACGGGCGCGCTTCTCCCGTCAGCGTGTAGGCCACTTGCGCGTACCAGCCTGAGAAATTCAGCGTTGAGCCCGCATCGCGTTTCACCTGGACCAGGTGATACTCGCTCTGCAGCGTAGCGGCTCCGTGTTGGGCAGCGAATTCCAAGCCCTCGAGCCGATACTGATCGACGCCGACGATCTCGCCCGTGTCGACCAGGCGCTGGGCCAGGATGTTTGATTCCGGCCTGGCGCGGAAACGCACGGTCGTGAACTTGGGTCCGAGCAGATTGGTGCTGTTCTCGTCCGTGGGCTTGCGCCAGGTTGTGGCAAGTCCCATGTGGATGAAGCGGTCCGCGTCCATGAGCGGCGCGAATGAGACCCGGCCGACCGCGCCGTAGCCTTCATCGCCCGCCTGCGCATTCGCGACCGGCTCTCCGAAGAGCCCGACGTTCGCCGACCAGTTCGATCGCGACGTTCCCACCATGACGCCCGGGGCACGCGTCGTGATGAAGTAGAAAGGCAGGCCGCGCTCCATGAAGGTGACGTTCTTGTCCGCCGCCAGCGCTTCCATGCCGAAAGGCTGCTTGAACTGGCCGACGGTCACGGTCAGTGGCTTCAGGCCACTATAAGTGACATAGGCATCCGTGACGCCCGTCGTGCCCGCGAACTCATATTCCACGCGGTACTGCCAATCCGTGAAAAACGTACCCTGCAGCGAAAGACGCGAGCGGCGCAGCTCCGTGCCGTCGGCCAGCTCCGCGGTATCTTCGTTGTAATGCGCGAAGTCGAGCTGTTGCAGGGTGCCGACCTGCACCGAGGCCGCGCCATCACCCGAGGTGATCTTGAATCCCTCGTCGGTCGTCGCCGTGACTTCGCTCTTGCGCTGCGCTTTGAGCTTCTCGTATTCCTCCATCGTGATCACGCCCTTCTGGGCGAGCGTTTCGAGCAGATCGTCCTTGGCGAGAGTGGGCGCCGAGACGCACAGCAGGGCAATGGAAGCGAGCGCAGCGAAGGACGAACGATGCATGGAATCAACCCCCCGGAGAATTTTCGATTGACACGAATGGCGTTATGTAGAACGCTATATATCGATATCCACCCGCAGGTTCAACGGTATGCGCGCTTTTTTGCGGATTCTGCTTCTGGTTGCGCTCTCGGGCAGCTCGTCGATGCTGCATGCCGAAGAGTGTGTGCGGGTGTTTGCCGCAGCGAGCCTGACCAACGCGCTCAACGATATCGGCACGCAGTGGAAGAATCAGGGTCATCCCGCGCCGGTGCTCTCGTACGGCGCATCGTCAGCGCTCGCCAAGCAGATCGAGGCGGGCGCGCCGGCAGACCTGTTTGCGTCCGCAGACCTCTCGTGGATGGACTATCTGGATACGCGCGGCAAGATTGAGACAGCGTCGCGCACCAACCTGTTGGGCAACGATCTCGTTTTGATCGCCCCCAAAGGCAAGCCCGTTTCCGTGCAGATGCAGGCGGGCTTCGATATCGCAGGCGCATTCAAGGGCAAGCTCTGCACGGGCGAGCCCGGTGTGGTTCCGGTCGGCATCTATGCGAAGCAGAGTCTCGAAGCACTGGGCTGGTGGACTCCGCTCAATGGCCGCATCGTCGGAACCGATGACGTGCGCACGGCGCTCGCCTTCGTCGAGCGCGGCGAGTGCCCGCTCGGCATCGTTTACGCGACCGACGCTGCAATCAGCGACAAGGTGGAGGTGCTGCAGAAATTTCCCGACAGCACGCACAAGCCCATCGTGTATCCGTTTGCCGCCGTCAAAAACGCGCGTGCGGAATCAAAGGCGTTGCTCGACTACCTCGCGAGCTCGCCGGACGCGGCCGCCGCTTTCAAGCGCTACGGGTTTGTGTTGCTGAAGCCATAGCCGCACGCATCGATTCGATCGTCGCGGCGTAGTCGGCGCTGCCGAAGATGGCTGAGCCTGCGACGAAAGTATCCGCGCCCGCCCTGGCCACTTCCGCGATGTTGTCCACTTTCACGCCGCCATCGATCTCGAGCCGGATGCTGCGCCCGCTCGCCTGGATGCGTTGGCGCGCATCGGACAGCTTGCGAAGCGCCGTCGGGATGAACTTCTGGCCACCAAAGCCGGGGTTCACGGACATGATCAGCACCATGTCGAGCTTCTCGAGCGTGTAGTCGAGATGGTCGAGGGGCGTGGCCGGGTTGAACACCAGCCCGGGCTTGCATCCGTGCTCGCGAATCAACTCGATGGTGCGATCGATGTGCTCGCTCGCCTCGGGATGGAAAGTGATGTACGTGGCGCCCGCGGCCGCGAAGTCGGGAATGAGGCGATCCACCGGTTGCACCATCAGATGCACATCGATCGGAGCCTTGATGCCGCGCTTGCGCAGCGCTTCGCACACCACGGGGCCGATCGTGAGATTGGGGACGTAATGGTTGTCCATGACGTCGAAGTGAATCAGGTCGGCGCCCGCCCGCAGCACGGCCTCGACCTCTTCGCCCAGACGGGCAAAGTCGGCCGAAAGGATGGAGGGGGCGATCCAGTGTTGCATGTCGGCTAGTGTACCCAACGGACGTGAATCAGCTTCGGCTTTCAGGTTGCGGGGCGCGCGCCGACACGTAAACGCAAGCTTGCGGGCTATTCACCCGCGATCGTCATTTCCTCGAGCAGGATCGAGCCCGTCCGGATCGCCCCGCGCGGATCGATATCCGAGCCCACCGCGGCGATACCCGTGTACATGCCGCGCAGGTTGCCGGCGATGGTCACTTCGTGGACGGGGAAGGCGATCGCGCCATTCTCGATCCAGAAGCCGCTCGCCCCACGCGAGTAGTCACCCGTGACTCCGTTGACGCCCTGCCCCATCAGCTCGCTCACGAGCAGTCCAGTGCCCATCTGCTTCAGCAGCGACTCGAACGGCAAGGCACGCCCCGATGCACCCACCAGAAGATTGTGGATGCCGCCCGCGTTACCGGTGGTTTGCAGGCCGAGCTTGCGCGCTGAATAGCTTCCCAGCACGTAACCCTGCAACACACCATCGTGCACCAGGTCGCGATCGCGCGTCGCAACGCCTTCGCTGTCAAACGGACTGCTCGCCAGCGCCTTGAGGATATGGGGCCGTTCTTCGATTTGCAGGAAGGATGGAAAAACCTGCGTGCCGGCCGCATCGAGCAGAAATGTCGACTTGCGATATTGCGCGCTTCCCCGAATCGCTCCCGTGAAATGGCCCAGTAGTCCGCGCGCGACCTCCGGAGCGAACAGCACGGGTGCGCGGCGAGTGGAGATCTTCCGCGCGCCCAGCCGCGTAACGGCCCGTTCGCCGGCCTTGCGCCCAATGGATTCCGGAGTCTCGAGGTCAGCGGCATCGCGAGTGGCCGCGAACCAATAGTCACGCTGCATGTCCTCGCCCTGCTGGGCCAGCAGCACGCAGCTCAAAGAGTGACTGGTGCTGCCGAAGCCGCCCAGAAAGCCGTGAGAGTTACCGTAGACGCGAGCATCCTGCTGGCTGTTGACGCTGGCGCCTTCCGAGTTCGTCAGGCGCGAATCGACTGCGAGTCCCGCGGATTCGCAAGCGCGGGCCAGCTCGATGCCCTGCTCCGGCGTCAGATTCCACGGATGCTCGAGATCGAGGTCGGGAATGTCACGAGCGAGCATCGCGGGATCGGCGAGGCCGGAGTAAGGGTCTTCTGCGGTGTAGCGCGCGATGGTTGAAGCCTTCTCCACCGTATCCCGCACAGCCTGCGCAGTCAGATCTGCAGTGCTCGCCGAGCCTTTGCGTTGACCAAAGTAAACGGTGACGTCGAGGCCGCGATCGCGCTGATACTCCACCGTCTCCACCTCGCCCAGGCGTACGGTGATCGTGAGCCCGCGGTTGAGGCTGGCGTCGACCTCCGACTGCGTGGCCCCGCGCTTGCGGGCCTCATCCAGCGCCAGCGTCACGACGTCCTTCAATTCGGCGATCCGCGATCCGTCGGCGCTGGGCTGCATGAATTCCGCTCGGGTTGGCCTGGGAGTGAGGCAGAATTGTAACAGCCGCCAGCCGCGGCTCCGTGGAAGCCAGGCCATGCGACGTTTGCCGGAAGAAGATCCCGAGCTTGAGGAAGGCGAGACCGAGCTTCGCCCGAGCAAGAGTGCGCGCAAACGCGCGGCACACGCGGCTCAGGCCCTCGGCGAGGCGTTGATCGAGCTGAAGCCGCACGAGCTGAGCACTCTGCAACTCCCCGAGGAGCTGCACGAAGCGGTCCTGGAGGCGCGCCGTATCCGCAATTCTCGCGGCGGCCTTGCCCGCCAGCGCCAGTACATCGGCAAGCTCATGCGCGAAATCGACATAGCCCCCATCGAAGCTGCGATCGCGGTGCGCCGCAAGACCGGCGCGCTGCCTTCGTGAGCGAAGAAGCGCCATCGAAGCAGCAGTTCGGGCCATCGAGCGCTCGCGGCAATGGCTTTCCCGAGCGCATCGTCTGCCTGACGGAAGAGACCACCGAAACGCTGTACCTGCTGGGTGAAGACTGGCGCATCGTCGGCATTTCAGGGTTCACGGTCAGACCGCCGCGGGCGCGAAAGGAAAAGCCGAGGGTGTCGGCCTTCACCAGTGCGAAGATCGACCGAATCTTTCCAGCACATTGGGATCCTAAGCTTAGAATTCCACGTGGACAAGTTGTCGCGG
>JADMIO011054702.1_pt1 | contig 111210 bp, 108 predicted proteins | sample 8958161 | NCBI WGS metagenome assembly JADMIO01 (sample SAMN16585339, study PRJNA669376) | soil metagenome | isolation source: Crop rotation soil | place: USA: Cullars Rotation, Alabama | collected 2011 | reverse complement strand
GCCGCGACTTCAAGTCACGTGAATTCCAAGCTTCGGATCCCACTGTGCTGGAAAGACGGCGTTGGCGCGTCCTTCCTGATCAGGCCCTCGCTCTTCAGCTCCGCCCACAGCGCTTTCGGTATGTCGTGGCGCATATGGGCGAGGTTGGTCTGCACGTGGTCGGGCCGGAAGCCGCCGGGAATGACCGAGGCGACCGCCGGGTGGTGCAGCGGGAACTGCAACGCGGCCGCGGGGAGGGGGACGCCGTGGCGCTTGCACGCGGCCTCGATCTTGCGTGCCTTGTCGAGCTCGGCGGGTGACGCGTCGGCGTAATTGTACTTGGCGCCGGGGATCGGACCGGTGGCGTAGAGGCCGGAGCTGAACACGCCGCCGATGATGAATCCAATGCCCTTCTCGGCGGCGCGGGGCAGCTCGGTGTCGAGTGTCTGTTGTTCGCCGAGCGTGTAGCGGAGCGCCAGAAGGAAAAAGTCGAGCTCCACCACCTCGAGGAGGCGCGGGATCATGCCGAGCTCGTTGATACCCGCGCCGATCGCTCCGATGATGCCGGCGGTCTTCAGTTCGGCGAGTGCCCGGTAGCCGCTGGTGGCGAGCTGGGCAAGGTACGCGTTGACCACCGGCTCGGTCCGGTGATGCCAGAAGTCGAGGTCGTGGATGACGAGGATGTCGACTTTCGTCATGCCGAGCCGCTGCAGACTGTCCTCGTACGACCGCATGATGCCGTCATAACTGTAGTCCCAGCGATGCTCGAACTGGAGGCCGCCGGCCCAGCCGGTGACGCCATCGGTCAGCGATCGGTTCGGGTTGACCGCGGCCCGGAACACGCGGCCGACCTTGGTCGATAGCAGGAGGTCGTTGCGCGGCTGCCGGTAGAGGAAGCGGCCGATGCGGTGCTCGCTCTGGCCGCGGCCGTACCACGGCGCCGTGTCGTAATAGCGGATGCCGCCGTCCCAGGCGGCCGAGAGCGTTGCCTCGGCGTCGGCCTCGGTCACCTTGGTGAAGAGCTCGCCGAGCGGCGCGCCGCCGAATCCCATCTGTGGGAGCATCACGTTCGAGCGGCCGAGCTTTCTGAGCTTGAAGGGATCCATCTTGCTGTCTCTTCAGAGGAAATGACGGACAAGGTATCGACCGTGCCGGAGCGCCGGTCAATGTCCTGCCACGGTTTGAAGGTTCGCGACGAGCTCGTCGATTTCGCGCTGGGTGATCGCATCGATCGGGACGGTCGGGCTCCGCACCTTCGCCGAACGGATGACGCCTTGCCGGACGAGGAGCTGCTTGTGGACGTGATAGAAGATGTCGGCGCCCTGCGCGGCGAGGCGGTTCACCGGCATGATGACGGCGTCGAAGAGGGCGCGCGCGCTGCGCTCGTCGCCCGCTTGAAAGGCCCGCCATACCGACACGAATGCCTCCGGCTGGCTGCAGAAGGGCATGGTCCCGCGTGAGCCGCGGCGGAGCTCCTCGATGAAGTAGGAGCCGCCGGCGCCGCCGAACACGGTCAGCGTCTCGCCCGCCGCGCCGACCATGTCGGCGACCTTCTGGACGACGGGCAGCGTCTCGACCTTGATGTAGCGGACGGGCTCGCATTCCTCCGCGATCCGCCTGGCGAGGCCCGGCGGGATCGGCGCCGCCGGCGTGTCCTGCAGGAAGATCGGAATGTGGACGGCGGCGGAGATGGCGCGGAAATAGTCGAGCACCTCGGCCGGACCGGCCGGCATGAAAGCGGGCGGCATGATCATCAGCGCGTCGGCGCCGGCATCCGCCGCGCCGCGGCTGTAGCCGACGGCAAGGTCGGTGCCGCCGGCGCCGGTGTTGATCACGACCGGCACCCGACCCTTAACCGTCTCGATGACCCGACGCGTCACCTGTGCGCGCTCGGCTTCGGTCAGCTTGAACATCTCGCTGCCAATAGCGACGCCGAGCCCATGCACGCCGGCGCGGAGGTTGAATTCGATCAGGCTCGCGAGGCTGTCCTCGTCGATCCACCCCTTCTCGTCGAAGGGCGTCACGAGGATGGGGAAGACACCCTGCAGATGCGTGGAAGTCATGGCAAGCGAGGCCGATCAATCGACATGAAACATTTCATCGATCGGCTCCTGCCACGGCGTGCCGTCGGCGTTGTAGTCCATGTACGGCTCCGTCATTTTCCACCAGCGCAGCACCACCGGGTCGTGCGGCTCGCCGGCCGGCGGCGGTGCATCGCGTTCGAGATAAGCGAACAGGGTCAGTCCGTAGCGATAGATGCTGAAATTGCGGATGCCCTGGCGCTTGATGAGGTCGAGCATCTCCGGCCAGATCTCATCATGCTTCTTCTTGTAAATCGCCTCGTTGCCGGGCTTGAGCTTCATGACCCAGGCCTGCCGCATGGCTCACCCCTCCTTCACGCTGACACTTTGCGGCCGGCCGCGCGCCGGGTGGCCGCCGGACTACGTTCCGTGACGGGAAGCGGGCCGGCAAACCCGAGGCGGCGGCTGATATGGCCGCAAGCTTCGGCGAGCATCGCCGCCAGCGGCTCGATGTCTCGGCCCGGTCGCTTCGGCTTCGGGCCGCTGACGCTGATTGCGCCGACCGGCTTGCCCGCGCGTCCGAAGATCGGCACGCTCAGGCAATACACGCCCATCACGATTTCCTGGTTGTCGATGGAATAGCCGCGCTGGCGAATGCGGGCGAGCTCGGCTCGGAGCTCTTCGGGATCGGTGATCGTGTTCGGCGTGAACGGCCCGAGCGGGCCGGCGATCACCCGTTCCTGGTCGGCGTCGCCGAGATAGGCGAGCAACGCCTTGCCGGCGCCGCCGCAATAGAGCGGGCCGCGCGAGCCGATCGGCCAGTCGAGCTGCATGCCCTCATTGCCGCGGACCTTGTCGATGCAGATGGACGACAGACCGCTCAAGGCGTTCACGTTCGCCGTCTCGCCGCTCGCCTCCGCGATCCGCTCGCAAAAGGGTCGCGCGAGGCTCGGAAATTCCAGGCGATTGAGCTGCAGCGAGCTGATCTCGAGGAGCTTATGGGACAGTTCCCAGTCGCCGGCCGCGGTGCGCTCCACCACGTGCTCCTCGGCGAGGTCGATCAGCATGCGATGCACCGAGCCGAGCGGCAGCGATAATTGCCGAGCCATTTCCCGCACACCGAGTGGACCCCGCCGTGCAAGCAGGTCCATCACCTGCACCGATCGTCGAACGCTCGACATCCGCTTGGGCACCTCTGGCGGGATTTTGGGGAAGGAAGCCCTACGGCTTGACGATGTTGTCGTTGATGTACTCCCAGACGATGTCGTAGCCGAGCCCGGGGCCTTTCGGGAGGTTGACGTAGCCGTCCGGGTCGAGCTTGTCGCAGGTCGCGCGAAGATAGGGGTGAGGCGCGTCGTAATCGACGCCCGGCGCAAGCAGGCCCTTCTCGTAATATTCGCTGGTGTCCTCGGAGGTCGCACCGCAGACCTGCAGATTGCCCCAGCCCGACATGTGGATCTCGCAACGGAGCCCGTACGCCTCGCAGACGATCGCGGTCTTGCGCGCGCCGGTGATGCCGCCGCGGACGACGTCGATCCGGCTCATGTCGGAGGCGCCGCGCAGGATCCACTCCGCCCGCGTGAAGACGCCGCCGGCGGCGATTTCGGGCGAGAGGATCGGGATGGTGAGCTCGCGGCACAGCCGGACATAGCTCTCCACCCGATATTCCGGCATCGGGTGTTCGTACCAGTAGAAGCCGAGCTTCTCGAGCTCGCGCCCGACCTGCAGCGCCTCTTCCATCGTGTGGTACGTGCCCCAGGGGTCGTACATCAGCACCATGTCCGGCCCGACCGCCTCGCGGACGAGGTGGCAGGTGCGGATGTCGGCAGCGACGTTGGACGGACGTCCCGGCGTCGGCTGGCGCGTCTCGGGGTTCCAGAAGTAATGCGGATGGATCTTGTAGGCGAGATAGCCTTCCTTCTGGCAGGCGAGCGCATGCTCGGCATAGGCCTGCGGCGAGCCGACATTGGGGTACGTGCTGGCATAGGCCTTGACGCGTTCGCGAGCGCCGCCGAGGAGCTTGTAGACGGGCTGATCAAGCGCGCGTCCGGCAAGGTCCCAAAGCATCAGGTCGACGACGCTGGCAACGTTCTCCGGGATGTTGGCGACCCACATCCATTTCCAGATCATCTCGCGATCGAAGGGATCCTGCCCGATGAGGAGCGAGCGGATGCGGCCGAGGAGGAGCGCCTGGTCCGTGGCGTTCAGGCCTTCCTGGTCGCCATGCGAACCGCCGCCGAAGAAATAGCCGGTGACGCCTGCATCGGTCTCGATGCTCGACACCGTCTGGATGAGCTCGCTGCGGGGGAGGGGCTTCGCATGCCCCATGTCCCAGCGGTCGGCGTGGGTCCGGAAGGTGATGATCTTCAGGTCGGTGATTTTCACGCGCTTTGGTTCCTTATTCATAAGCATCTCCCCCTCTGAGCCGATCGAGGAGGACCGCCGCCAACAACAGAATCCCGACGATGATGTTGACGTAGTACGGGCTGATCGCCTGCACATCGAGGATGTTCGATGTCCCGGCCACGACAAGCAGTCCGAGCGCCGCGCCGAGCGGATTGCCGACCCCGCCGCGCAGGATCGAATAGCCGCCGATCATCATGGCGGCGTAGACCTGGAATTCGAGGCCGGTGCCGGTGAGGTTGGAGGCGCTGCCGAGCTGGCCGACATAGAGAAAGCCGCCGAGCCCGGCGCCGAACGCCGAAACGAGGAGGGCGCCGAACCGCACGCGCATGATCGAAACGCCGGCGCGACTCGCCGCCCGGTCGTCGCCGCCGACCGCCTGGATATGCCGGCCGAGCCGCGTGCGCGACACGATGACCGCGGCAACCGCGATGACCGCGAGCGAGATCACGAAAATGAGGGGCACCGGCCCGACCACCAACGTGGTGAAGCCATAGAAGTCGAGGTCGAAGGCCGCGATCGAACCGCCCGGCCCGACAATGATGTAGGTGAGACCGCGGAGGGCGACGAGCATGCCGAGGGTGGCTGCGATCGTGTCCGCTCCGAAGATCACGACGGCGATGCCGTTAATCGCCCCGAACACCAGACAGACGGCAAGCGCGACCGGCAGGACGCCGGCGAGAGGCCAGCCCATGCCCATCAGCGTGGCGGTGACCGCCGAGCTCAAGCCGGCCATCGATCCGATCGAGAGGTCGACCACGCCGGCGAGGAGGGCAAAGCCGGAAAAGGCGGCGATCAGCATCGGCACGGCCACGAAGCTGCCGATGATCGTGAGATTGCTGGCGGACAGGAAATTTGAACCGACCCAGCCGAGGCCGACCGCCACAACGCCGGCCAGCGTCACTGCAATGCTCATGACCGAGCTGGTCAGGAGATTGCGGATACGGTGCCGGTCGAGCCCGCCCGCGCTTATCCCGGTGGCGCCGCCGCTGGTCACCGCTGCAGGCTCCTGGCGCGCCAGCCGTCGATGGCGACGGCCACGATGAGGATGAAGCCCTGGAACACGGCCTGCCAGTTGGAGGAGAGCCCGAAGAAGACGAGCGAGGTCGGGACCGTGGAGAGGAACCCTACACTGAGCAGAATGAGCCCGATATTGCCGCGCCCGCCGGCGAGCGATACGCCCGCGAGAATGACGGCTGCGATCACAGGCAATTGGAAGCTGGCGCCGGCGGTCGGCGCGAACGGACCGCTCGAGGCCGCGAAGAGCACACCGGCCAGACCGACAATGGCGCCGGCCGCGGAGAACACCGCGAACCGGATCCGCTTCAGCGAGATGCCGCGCGCCTGCGCGGCGAAGCGGTTGCCGCCGACCGCGATGACGTGCCGGCCGTAGCGGGTGCGCGGCAGGAAAAAGCCGACGAGCAGGACGAGGGCCACCATCGGCCACCAGATATTGGGCAGGCCGAGAAAATAGTTGCGGCCGAAAGCGGTGAGGCTCGAGGCGAGCGGCGCCTGGGCGTTCTGGTAGATCAGGTACATCACGGCGCCGCCGATGAAGTTAGTGGCGAGCGTGACGATGATCGGATTGAGCTTGCCGACGACGATGATCGCGGCGTTGAAGAACCCCCACGCGGCACCCGCCACCACCCCGGCAAGGACGGCCGCAGCGACCGGGAAGCCGCGGTCGAGGAGCGCGGCGACCACCGCGGCGGATAGGATCATCCCGGTCGGCTGGCTGAGGTCGAGTATGCCGCCGCTGATGCCGACCAGGGCCTGCGCCACCGCCAGCACGCCGATGACGGCCATGGTGAAGGAGACCGCCAGCACCGTCTGATGCGAAAGGAAATCGGCTCGGTGCAGGCCCGAGACGACGATCAGCGCGAGCCACGCCCCGGCGACGCTCACCGCCGTACCCCAGCCGGCGGGCCAATGCGCACGGAGCGCAACGCGCCGGCTGGCAGTCATCGGAGGTGTGGTGGTTGCCACACCGCTCATATTACGGTCGTCCTAACCTTTCGGACAGAAGAGTTCATACTCCGTCGTCCCGGCCGGGGCCGCGAGGAGCTGCTTTACCCGCTCCGGCATGTCCGGGATCTTCGCCGCCTGGGCGGCCGAGACCGGGCAGGGCTCGACGCGCGATGCCGGGTCGCCGGCATCATCCTTCACCGGCGGCGGATTGCCGGCCGCGATCTTGTCGACGACGTCGCGAAGCGCATAAACCGCGTAGCCCTCGAGGAAATAGAACACCGAGCCCGCGAGGTGCGGGTCGACATTGGGGCCGGTGATGAACGATCCGTCCTGCCCCCAGCCGATCACGTCGTCGGCGCGGCCGAGCTGCTCGGCGGCCTGGATTACGCCGAGGACGCCGCTGTCGTTGATGCCGACCACGAGGATCTTCTTGGCGTCCGGATGAGCTGCGAGCACGTCGCGGGCCGCCGGAAGCGAGACCGAGGTCTGGCCGCCGCCCTCGTAGGAGATGTACTTCTCGGGCGGGATGTTCGGGCAGACCTTCTTGACGCCGTCACGCATGCCGCCGGTGCGCCAAGTGTTGACGATGCCGGCGCCCGCGGCCTCCGACGAGATGACGAGGTCCGGCTCGCAGTTCCATTTCTCCTTGGCGATCTTGCCGAGCGCCTCGCCGCCGGCGAGTCCGGCAGCCTGGTTGTCGATGCCGACGAAATAGAAGCCCTTTTGCGAGATGTCGTAGGTGATGACCGGAATGTGCGCGGCGGCGAGCTTTGCCGCGATCACCGGATTGACCGAAGGCTGGCCGTTGAACTCGATGACGGCGTCGACCTTGTCCTGAATGAAGATGTCGGCGTTCTTGATGACGGTCGGCGGATCCTGCTGGTTGCTGAGCTCGACATAGTCCCAGCCCCGCTGCTTGGCGAGGGCGCGCGCAACATCGCCCTGCGCCTTGGTCCAGTCGAGCGATGGAATGCCGCCCACGGCCATGCCGAGCTTGAAGGCCGCGGCCGGCGAGGTCGCTCCCGCAAGGGCCGCTAGCGACAGCGCAAGCACCGCCGGCACGACCCTCTTCACGCTGAGATGGTTGATTCCTTCCATGAGTTCCTCCCGTTCATTCTCCAACCCACATCGACGCGCGACGCAAAAGATCGCCGCGGCCGGTCCGCCCAACGCGGCCCGTCAGCCCTTTGCCGGGCAGAACAGGTCGTACTCGGTCGTCCCCTTCGGCGCCGCCTGCAGCTTGACGACGCGCGCCTGCATGTCGGGGACCTTCTGCGCTTCGGCGGCGCTAACGGGACAGGGCGGCACCCGTTCGGCGGGATCCTGTGCCGTGTCCTTCACCGGCGGCGGATTGCCGGCGGCGATCGCATCGAGGATGCGGAAGGCGTAAGCGGCATAGCCTTCGAGGAAGTAGAATACCGAACCGGCAAGATGCGGATCGACGTTCGGGCCGGTGATGAAGGCGCCGTCCTGGCCCCAGCCGATCACCTGGTCGGCGCGCCCGAGCTGCGCGGCCGCCTGGATTGCCTTGAGGACCGGGTCGTCGCTGATGCCGACGATGAGGATCTTCTTCGCATCCGGGTGCGCCGCGAGCTGGTCGCGGGCGTTCGCCTGCGAGGTCGCCTCGTCGCCCGCCTCGAACGACACGAATTTGTCCGCGGCGATGTCGGGGCAGACCTTCTTGAGGCCATCGCGCATGCCGCCGGTGCGCCACGTGTTGACCACGCCGACTGCCGTGAACTCCGCCGACAAAACCAGGTCAGGCTGGCAGTTCCATTTCTCCTTGGCGATCTTGCCGAGCGCCTCGCCGCCGAGCAGGCCAGCGGCGAGATTGTCGACCCCGACGAAATAGAAGCCCGGCTGGGCGATATCATAGGTGATCACCGGGATATGGGCGGCGGCGTATTTCGAAGCCAGCACCGGATTGACTGAGGGCTGCTGGTTGAACTGGATGACGGCGTTGACGTGACCTTGAATGAACACGTCGGCGTTCTTCACCGCCGTGGCGGGATCGTTGGCGTTGCTGAGCTCGACGTAATCCCAGCCGCGTTGCGCCGCCATGGCGCGGGCGACGTCGCCCTGGGCCTTCTGCCAGTCATTCGCCGCATTGCCGCCGACCGCCATCCCGACCTTGAACGTCCCGGCCGCGGCTGCAGGCGCGTCGAACGGCGGCGCGGTGAAGACACCGAAGGCGGCCAAGCCCGCTGCGATGTGCAGGCAGGCGCGCATGTTGATTGTCATGGACGTCTCCTCCCCAGGATCTGCTGTCTCGCCTTTTCGAAATTCCGTGTTTCCGACCGGCGTGCGCCGTTTCTCCTCAAGCCATCGCGGGGGTGCGGGTTTCCCCCCTCGCGTCGCCGGGAATGGCTCCCGTGATCAGTCCAACGATTTCCGAGACATTCGTCTCCTTGACGACACGGGTTGCGATCGAACGGCCGAGGCGCATGATCGTGACGCGGTCGGCAACCTCGACCAGCTGCTGCATGTTGTGGGTGACGACGATCACCGATACGTCATGACGGCGAAGGTCCCGGATGACGTCGAGGACCTGGCCTGACTCGCGCACGCCGAGCGCGGCGGTCGGCTCGTCGAGGATGACGATGCGTCGCCCCCAAAGGATGGCGCGGGCGATTGCCAGGCACTGCCGCTGCCCGCCCGACATGCCCTTCACGGCAACGTTGATCGAGGGAATCTTCACTGCGAGCGCTTCCAGCACCTCGCGCGATCGGCGGCGCATGGCGCGGTCGTCGACGAGGTTGAGCATGCGCATGAACCACGGCTTCGCCAGCTGCTCGCGGCCGAGATAGACGTTCTGGTAGGCGCTCATCGTGTCGACCAGGGCGAGGTCCTGGTAGACGGTCTCGATGCCTGCCTCCATGGCGTCCTGCGCCCGCCGGATCTGGATCTCGCGCCCCTCGAGGAAAATCTCGCCGCTGTCGGCGGGCAGCACGCCAGACAGGATCTTGAGGAGGGTCGACTTGCCGGCGCCGTTGTCGCCGACGAGGCCGAGCACCTCGTGACGGCGGAGCGCTATCGAGGCATCGGCGAGGGCGACGACGGCGCCGAAGCGGCGGGCGATGTGACGTGCTTCGAGGACCGGCACGCCGTTCGGCGTGGGCAGGGTCGGCGGCGACACGCTCTCAGCCAGGCTCATGGCATCCTCGAAGGCGTTCCAGATATGGAACGAGCGTACCAATTTGTTCAGGCTAACAGCGGAAATGCGGACGCGTCAAGGAAGTAGGTGGGCGAGGCGAAGCACGCTCACGCGGCGTGGAACGCGTTGGCAAAGCAACCTTTGCCCACCCCCTACGGGCGATCGATGAACAGGCGGGCCGGCGCCTCGAGATAGGCCTTGAGCGTCTGGATGAAGGAGGCGGCATCGAAGCCGTCGACGACGCGGTGATCGAAGGAGGAGGAGAGATTCATCATCTTGCGGATGACGATCTGCCCGTCGCGGACCACCGGCCGCTCGACGATTTTGTTGACCCCGACGATGGCGACCTCCGGGGGCTTCACGATTGGCGTCGCCGCGACGCCGCCGAGCGGGCCGAGGCTGGAGACGGTGATGGTCGATCCTGATAGCTCCTCGCGGGTTGCTTTGCCGGCGCGGACGGACTCGCTTAGCCGGCTGATCTCTGCCGCGAGTCCATGAAGATCGTATGCTTCGGCGTGCCGGATGACGGGGACGAGCAGGCCGCGGCGGGTCTGCGTGGCGATGCCCATGTGGACCGCCGTGTGGCGATGGATGATGCCCGCCTCGTCGTCGAAATGAGCATTCACCTCGGGATGTTCGGGAATGGCTTTGATCATGCCGCGGATCAGGAAGGGCAGGAGGGTCAGCTTCGGTGCGCCGTCAGCCCGCGGTTCATTGAGGTCGCGGCGCAACTCCTCGAGGGCAGTGACGTCGATCTCCTCGATGTAGGAAAAATGCGGTATGCGCCGCTTGGCGTCCTGCATCGCCTGGGCGATCTGCCGACGAAGCCCGATGACACGAATTTCCTCGACCGCGTCGGCGCCAGTTTTGACGGCCGGGGCAGGGCGCGCGCTTCGGCTGATGAGGATGGCGTCGAGGTCTTCGTGCTGGATGCGGCCGCCGGGGCCGCTACCCTCGATCGACGCGAGGTCGATGCCGAGCTGAGCCGCGCGCGTCCGCACGGCCGGAGCGGCGAGAGTTTTGACGGACCGCGGCCGCTCGCTCTCCGAGTCTCCGACCGCCGGCATTAGCTCTCCCTCCCCCCTTGTGGGGGAGGGGGACCGACCGCCCGGCGTCGCGTTCAGTTCCAGGCTGGAAACCGTCTCCGCCTCCTCTCCGTCCGCCCCGTCCATCGCGATCGTGACGAGCTCGGTGCCGACCGGCACCACGTCGCCGGCTTCGCCCTTGCGCTCGACGATTTTGCCCGAGACCGGGGCGCCGATTTCCACCGTCGCCTTCTCCGTCATGACGTCGACGAGCGGCTGATCCTCCTTCACGGTCTCGCCGACCGCGACATGCCAGGCGACGATCTCGGCTTCGGCGATGCCCTCGCCGACGTCGGGGAGCCGGAAGACGTGCTTGCCCATGGCTTCGCTCACCCCTCCATCGCCTGGCGGATGCCGGCGGCGACACGCTGCGGACCCGGGAAGTAGTCCCACTCGAAGGTGTGGGGGTAGGGCGTGTCCCAGCCGGTGACGCGGATGATCGGCGCTTCGAGATGGTGAAAGCACCGCTCCTGAACCAATGCCGAGAGCTCGGCGCCGTAGCCGCCGGTCCGCGTCGCCTCATGCACGATCACGCAGCGGCCGGTCTTCTTCACGGAAACCTCGATTGCGTCGATGTCGACGGGGAGGAGCGTGCGGAGATCGATCACCTCGGCATCGACACCGGTTTCCTGCGTTGCCGTGAGCGCGACATGCACCATGGTGCCGTAAGCGAGGATGGTGAGGTCGCCGCCTTCGCGCACCACCGCGGCCTCGCCGAGCGGCACGCGGTAATAGTCGAGCGGCACCTCGCTTGCCGGATGCCCGGCCCATGGCGTCAGGGGCCGGTCGTGGTGGCCGTCGAATGGCCCAGTGTAGAGCCGCTTCGGCTCGAAGAAGAGCACGGGATCGTCGTCCTCGATCGCGGCAATGAGCAGGCCCTTGGCGTCATAGGGACTCGATGGGATCACCGTCTTCAGGCCGCAGACATGGGTGAATAGGCCTTCGGGGCTCTGGCTGTGGGTCTGCCCGCCGAAGATGCCGCCGCCATACGGGGCCCGGATGGTGATCGGGGCGTTGAACTCGCCGGCGGAACGATAGCGGAGGCGGGCTGCCGCCGAGACCAGCTGGTCGAACCCCGGATAAATGTAGTCGGCGAACTGGCACTCGACGACCGGGCGGAGGCCGTAGGCGCCCATGCCGATCGCGACCCCCATCAGGCCGCCTTCGGCGATCGGCGCATCGAAGACGCGGGCGTCACCGAAGCGTTGCTGGAGGCCTTCGGTGACGCGGAACACGCCGCCGAAGAAGCCGACATCCTCTCCGAAGACGAGCACGTCGGGATCGCGCTGGAGCATGACATCCATCGCCGAGTTCAGCGCCTGCGCCATGTTCATGGTGGGCATCAGGAGGACTCCCCATCGCGCTTTCTGCAGAAGCGCACCATTTCCTGCTGCTGCTCGCGGACGTGCCAGGGCATCTCCTTATAGATGTCCTCGAACATGGTGCCGGGAGCGTGGTGCTGGGTACCGTCCTGGACGCCGTGCTTCTGCGCCTCGGCATTGGTCTTGCGGACGAAGTCCTCGAGCTCGCCGGCGAGAGCGGCGTGGCGTTCCTCGTCCCATTCGCCCAGCCCGATCAGATGTTGCTTGAGGCGGAGGATCGGATCGCCGAGGGGCCAGTGTTGGCCCTCGTCGCCAGGACGATAGCGGCTCGGATCGTCGCTGGTCGAATGCGGCGCCACTCGATACGTGAAATGCTCGATCAGCGTCGGCCCATGATTGGAGCGCGCTCGTTCGGCGGCCCAGCTCGTCACGGCGTAGACTGCAAGCAGGTCGTTGCCGTCGACCCGGATGCCGGGTAGGCCGACGCCGATGGCGCGCGAGGCGAAGGTCGCCTCCTCGCCGCCGGCCACTCCCTGGCTCGACGAGATCGCCCACTGATTATTGACCAGATTGAAGACGACGGGCGCGTGATAGACCGCGCCGAAGACGAGGGCATGGTGGAAATCGCCCTCGGCCGAGGCGCCTTCGCCGATCCAGGTGGCGGCGATCCGCCGGTCGCGCTTGTAGGCTGAGGCCATTGCCCAGCCGACCGCCTGCGGAAATTGGGTACCAAGATTGCCGGCGAGGGTGAAGAACCAGGCTTTGCGGGCCGAGTAGAGGATCGGCAGCTGGCGGCCTTTGAGGCGATCTAGGCGGTTGTTGTAGCACTGGCCCATCATGTCGAGGATCGGCCAGTCGCGCGCGATCAGAAGGCCCTGCTGGCGATAGGTGGCGAAACACATGTCGCTCGCCTCGAGGGCGAAAGCAGCGCCGACCGAGACGGCCTCCTCGCCGGTGCACTTCAGGTAGAACGAGATCTTGCCCTGACGCTGCATCTTGAACATGCGGTCGTCGAACGCCCGCGTCAGCATCATGGCCCGGAGCGCTCGTCTGAGCGTGTCGGGATCGAGCTCAGGGTTCCAGGCGCCGACCGCCTTGCCGTTATCGTCGAGGACTCTGACGAGACCGTAGGCGAGATCGCGGGTGTCCGATGCCTTGGCTTCGACCGGCGGCCGCGCCGCTTCGCCGGCAGAGGGGAGTTGCAGATAGCTGAAATCGGGCGTGTCGCCGGGCCGGAAGCGCGCTTCGGGGATGTGCAGGGAGAGGGTGACGTCCTGTTTCATGGTTCCGGTTCCCTGTCGCGTTAGCCGCTCCTCGGCTGTTGCCTTTAATCCCGGTCGCGGCTTCGCCGCTCCGCGCCGTTTTGTCTTTGGTCCCAGTCGCGGCTTCGCCGCTCCTCGCCTCTTGTTTGTTTGGCTCACATTCGTTCCACGGCCATCGCCACCGCCTCGCCGCCGCCGATACAAAGTACGGCCAACCCCCGCCGCAGGTTTCGAGTCTCGAGGGCGGCAAGGAGGGTTGCGAGGATGCGCGCACCGGAAGCGCCGATCGGATGCCCGAGGGCGCACGCACCGCCATTGACGTTGAGACGCTCGCGCGGAATCGCGAGCTCGCGCATCGCTATGAGCGCCACCACCGCAAAAGCCTCATTGACCTCGTAGAGATCGACGTCGGCTGGGGACCAGCCCGCACGCGCCAGCGCCTTGCGGATCGCGGGCACCGGAGCCGTCGAGAATTCGGCTGGCGCCTGCGCATGAGCGGCATGGGCGACCACGCGGGCGATGACCGGCAGCTGAAGCTCCGCGGCCGTCGAAGCCCTGGCCATCACCACGGCCGCGGCGCCGTCGGAGATCGAGGAAGCGTTCGCGGCCGTGATCGTCCCGTCGGGAGTGAAGGCGGGTTTGAGTGTCGGGATCCGCGCCGGATCGGCCCTCTCGGGCTGCTCGTCGCGTTCGACGATCAGCGTCCCGGTCCTGGTGACGACTTCGACCGGCGCAATCTCTCGTGCGAAGGCGCCGTTCGCCTGCGCTTCTTTCGCACGCATCAGGCTATCGGCGGCATAGGCGTCCTGGTCAGCCCGGGTGATCTGTCGTTCGCGCGCCGTGTCCTCGGCGAAGGCGCCCATCAGCTTGCCCGGCTCGTAAGCGTCCTCGAGGCCGTCGAGGTAGAGGCTGTCGATCACCCGGTCATGGCCGATGCGCGCACCCTGCCGGTGCTTGGCGAGAAGGTGGGGCGCGTTCGACATGCTCTCCATCCCGCCGGCGACGACGACATCGGCGCTGCCCGCGGCGAGCATGTCATTGGCGAGCACTGCCGCTTGCAACCCGGACCCGCACATCTTGTTGACGGTGGTGGCCTGGACCGTGCGCGGCAGCCCCGCCCCGAGGGCCGCTTGGCGGGCGGGCGCCTGGCCGAGTCCGGCCGCGAGCACGCAGCCCATCACGATCTGGTCGATCCTCTCGGGGTCGATATGGGCCCGGCGGACGGCCTCGCCGGCCGCGGCCGCTCCGAGCTCGGGTGCGGTCAAAGCGGACAAGCGGCCGAGGAAGCCGCCGATCGGCGTGCGCGCAAAGGACGATATGACAACCGGATCGGCACGCATGCCAATCTGAGCCTATCTGTTAGTGGCACGCCCTAAGAACGCGGGCCGTGACCCACCCTGAATATATAGGAGAGCACTTTGAAACGGGCAGCTGGGCTCGTCGGAGAGTGCCCTGGATCGCTGCCGATAGGCCTCGCACACCTGCCAAGGCTCCGCATGGCTGCGTCCGCTTGTTCGTCAGGGTGTCGTCGAGCAGAAGTCGAGATAGTTCGCTCGGTCCCGGCCCCGTCCGATACTTTCGGCTAGCGCGCCGTTCGCGTGGCCTGCGAACAGCGGACGGGGAAGCGCTGCACTCGCAGCCGACTAAGGATCGCCGACGGTATGCATCGGCTCGGGAACACCGACAATCGATGCGCGGTATCGGCCGAACTCCTTCAACCTGTAGCGCCCGTCCTCGTGGACCACGGTACCGTCCCGGGTCATCTTGCTGAGGAGCGAGTAGACCGAACGCCCGTTGAGGTAGATGCCGCGCTCGGCGGCGAGCTCGATCGTGGTTCTCGCCTTGAGACCTGCCTCGCCCGCTTCGCGCAAAAGGGTGACGATGGTCTCCGAGACATGGACCTTCCGCCCGGGAGATGATCCTGGTTGCTTCATCGGGCCATTGCCGATCAGCCCGATGGCCATGTCGAGGCCCGCGATCTTGTTCTTGAGCGCCTCGGCCTCGCGCAAGAGCTGGTCACGCTCGTGCACGAGTCGCTGAATTTGCATCTCCGCAGGTGCGTCCATCATCTTGAACGTATCCCTTATCGCGGCGGGTGCATGTGGTTCTGTCCACTTAAGATAGAGCCGACTCGTAGAATTGTAAACGAGCCCGACAAAAAACATCCACCGGTTGCGCAAGAATCCAAAGTGCGCGAGAGCCCTTCTCGGGTGCATTTGACAGTTGTGATAGAGATGACGGGCCGTAAGTCCTCGCCGGAGGCCGCAGCAGAACTATCCCTTTACGGCGCCGGCGGTCATCGACCGGCCGATGTGCTGGTAGGCGACCATGCCGAGGACGAGTGGGGGGAGGGCGGCGAGGATCATCACCCCAGCGGCGACGCCCCACTGCACCCCGCCACCGTTTGCCGAAAAGAAGAAGGACGCGCCGGCCGTCACCGGGACGGCGGCGCTTGATCGTGTTGCGACTGACTGAAATCACTGACCCCGATCAGCCCGGCATCGGCGCCGAGGGCGGCGGCCCGGATCTCCGGCCGCTGTTCCGCGGGCAGGACGACAAGCTGCTCGCGGACCCGGTCGAGATAGCCGGGCGCCAGGCCGACACCCCCGCCGATAACGAAGCAGTCGGGATCGATGAGCATCTGCAGCGAGCGGAGCCCAAGCGCGAGGCGGTCGGCGGACTGCTCGATGAGCCGATCCGCCCAGTGCTCGTGGTGGGCCGCCTCGACGAAAATACCCTCGCTGTCGAGGTCGTGGCCCGCGGTGATCGCCGCGCGGCGGATTGCGCCGCCAGAGGCGACGTCCTCGAAGCGCATATTCTCGCCACCGAGGCCGACCAGCATCTGGCCGATATGGCCGGCGAGCCCGCTTCGCCCGGTGAGGAGCCGTCCAGCGAGGACGATGCCGCCGCCAATGCCGGTCGAGACGGTGAGAAAGACCATGTCCCGATTCCGGCCAGCGCCGTGGCGGTATTCGCCCCAGGCGGCGGCCTGGGCGTCGTTCATCGCCGTGACCGGAACATCGAGACGGCTCACGAGCTCGTCGACCAGCGGGAAGCCCGCTGGAACCGGCAGGACGCTGGGGTTGAGCGATGACCAGCGCCCGTCCTTGACGAGGCCGGTGACGGCGATGGCGGCTGCACCGTACCGGCCGCGCCAGTCGGCGGCGTGCTCGCCGATCAGGTCCAGCCAGTCCTCCGGCTCCTCGTCGCGCGGGGTCGGGATGCGCTCACTGGCGATGATCTCGCGGCCGTTGACCAGCGCCACCAGCGTCTTGGTGCCACCGAGATCGACGGCGAGCACGGTCCGCGTTTCCCGCGCCCGCCGTGCCGCGCGCACGGCGGCGACGAACCACTCGGTCACATGTTCGGGCCGCGTGATCGCCGACCCGACGACGATCGCGCTCGCGCCTGCCGCGATCGCGGCCCGCAGCTGCTCGACCGTGCGGTAGCGTCCCTCGGCAAAAACCGGCTTGCCGAGCCCCGCGCAGGCCGAGACGAGCTCGAGGTCGGGCGCCTCCGGCACGGGGCCGCCCGTGTAGCCGGAAAGCGTGGTGCTGATGATGTCGACGCCGGCGGCGATGGCGGCCTTCGCGTCGGCGGCCGTGGCGACGTCGGCCATGGCCAACTTGCCGGCACCATGAATGGCGACAGTCATGTCGGCGACCGAAACCGGGCGTAGTCTCAGCGTCGCGTCGAAGGCGATGATGTCGGCGCCGGCGGTGGCGAGAGCCACGGCGTCGCTGAGCTCCGGAGTGATGAAGACGGGCGAGGTGGGCAGTTGCCGCTTGACGAGGCCGATGATCGGAAGGGCGGTGGCGACGCGCACGGCAGAGAGGTTCGCGAGCCCCTCGATGCGCAAGCCCGCCGCGCCACTTGCCTCGGCGGCGCGGGCAAAGCCGACGACGAAGTCGGGCCCGTCGAGCGGTCCGCCGACCACCGGCTGACAGGACACGATCAGCTCACCCGTCAAACGCTCCACAAGACTTGGCAACCCATCCCTCCGCGCGGATGGGCCGCACTCTAGGCAGCTAGGACCAGATTGCAACCAGTGTCAGGGTGCCATGGCGCGCTGCCGTGCGCGAACAGGCGAATGGCCGGCCGCTCCCTCAGCGCGTCCTGTACGCGCCGGTAGAGCGCGGTGGGACTCGCCGTGTCGAGCCGTGCGTTCCGCTTGAGGAAACCAATGAGCGTCTCGATCTCTTCGGCCGGCTCGATCGCCGCCGCCCTGTCGCCCATGGAAAGTAAGCCCGTCGCTGTGAGATGAGCGGCATTTGTGAGATGAGCGGCATTATGGAGGGGAATGCCCGCCGTTTACAGCGGCGCCGCCGATCCGCGCACGATCAGCTTCGGCTCGAACAAGAGGCGCCGGCCGGTCGGGAGGGTGCCGCGCTCGATCTGGTCTAGGAGCTTGGCGATGGCGACCTCGGTCATTTCCTCGACCGGCTGGACCACCGTGGTCGGCTGCGGGTTCATGATCTCCGGCCAGTCGAAATCGTCGATCGCCGCGAGCGAGACATCGCGCGGCATCGACAGGCCCGTCGACGCGACGCCGCGCATGACGCCGACCGTCATCAGGATGCTGAGAGTGAAGACCGCGGAGGGCCGCTCCGGGCCCGCCATGACCTCGCGCACGGCCTCGAATGCGCGGCGCTCGCTGAAGTCGCCGGGGACGACGAGCTCCTCAGGAAACCTCAGTTTCCGCTCGGTGAAGGCAAGCCGTGCACCCTCGAGGCGCTCCTCGGAGGTGGAAACGCCCGTGCGGCCGGCGAAGATGGCAATTCGCCGGTGGCCGAGGTCGAGGAGATGACTGGTGGCTAGATAACCGGCGCGCTGCTCGTCCATGGTGACGATGTCGAAGGGAACGCCCTCGACATAACAGCCCCGGAGCACCGTCGGCACGTTGATCTCCGCCATAAGGCGGCGGCCATGGTCTGCATCCGAGCGGGTGGAGATGAGAATTAGTCCGGCGACCCGCTGGCTGCGCATCATCTTGAGGATCTGCAATTCCTGTTCGAAATCCTCGTCGGTGTCGTAGACGAAGGTCATATAGCCGGCGGTCATGCAGGCGCGCTCCGTGATGCGGGCGACGCGCGAGAAATGCGGGTTGGAGATGTCGGGAATGATCAGCCCGATCAGCCGCGAATTGCCGCTCCTCAGCGTGCGCGCGGCGCCGTGCGGGGTGTAGCCGATCTCGGCGATGGCGCGCTCGACGCGGTCGATGACGGCGTCGCTCGTCGGCGCCGAGCGGTTGATCACCGCCGACACGGTCGAGATCGCGACGCCCGCCCGCTTCGCCACATCCCGGATGGTTGCCACGCAATCTCCTTGCTTGCCGTTTCGCTCCATGCTGCTATACTCGAAACGTTTCGTTTTTGCTCAGAAAAAATTTTTCTGAGAGGACGAAACGTTTCGAGCGGGCGGCGCGCCAAGTCGCTGGGAGACAGGAGGGCGGCAGGGCAGGCATCGCCAGAACCGAAGCGGCGCTCTCGCTCAAGAGGCGCCAACGTCGCGAAAGGGAGGAAGAATGCTCAGGAAATACAACACGCTGCTCTTGGCGGCGGGCTTTGCGCTGCAGGCCGCAGCGGCCTTTGCGGCTGGTTCCGATGTTTCGGCCAGTCTGAAGCTGCAGACCTTCGGCGGCGACGCCCAGCTCGGCGCGGTCAAGCACGCCGTCGAGCGCTTCAACAAGCTCTACCCCAACGTCAAGGTGGAGATCGCCATCGACCCGATTTCCAATGGCTGGGGCGATTACGTCACCAAGGTGCTGTCGCAGTTCAACGCCAACAACGCCTATGACGTCTACGGCACCGCCATCGAGACGTATCAGTCCTTCGAGGCGCGCAACCTCTTCCTTCCGCTCGACGACTATGTCGCCAAGAATCCGAGCTATGCGGATTTCGATCCCAACCTGTTCAAGTATTCATCCTACAAGGGCAAGACGTATTTCGTTCCGATCGGTTGGAACAACATCATGATCAACTACAACCGGGCGCTCTTCAAAGCGGCCGGCGTCGATCTGCCAAAACCGGGCTGGACGTGGGACGACTTCCGCGCGATCGCGAAGAAGCTGACCATCCGCGACGCCGCCGGGAACGTCACCCAGTACGGCTACGAAGTGCCCAACCAGAATTTCTTCGTGCAGCCCTGGTTCCTGTCGAACGGCACGTCGCCGATCAACGCCGACTGGACGGCGTCGAACATGCTCGACCCGAAGGTCTCGGAGACGCTGCAGTTCCTGCACGACCTCATCCATGTCGACAAGGTCTCGCCGATCCCCGGCAAGGATACCATGGACAACCAGTTCATGGCTGGCCAGGTCGCGATGATCTCGCGCGGCCGCTGGATCGTGCACAACGTCCAGGAAGCCAAGGTCGACATGGACGTCGCCATTCCGCCGGCCAAGGAGAACGACTACACGGTGCTCGGCTTCGGCGGCTACGCGGTCGCGAAGAACACCAAATATCCGGAGCTTGCCGAGGCGCTGATCGGTGAACTGACCAGCGCCGAGACGCAGAAGGAGGAAGCCGCCCTCGGCGGCAGCGTCCCGGGCCGCAAGTCGGCTGCCGAGACGCCCGAATTCCTCGCCTTCCCGCCGAGCGCCAACCTCTATTACCAGACGCTGCCGCACACCAAGCCGGTTCCTTCGCCGGCGAACTTCCAGGAAGTCGAGAAGATCTTCATCCGCAATTACCAGGCCATGATGGCGGACGAGATCTCGATTCCGGAAGGCGTCAAGCGCGCCGACCAGGAGCTGAACGCATCGTTCAAGCGCCTCGCCGCGCAGCTCGGCAAATAGGCATCTCCGCCGCCCGGCGTTCTCAAGGGCGGCCCTCCCCGGACGCGACGGCCACTCCCGGCCGTCGCGTCTGAATTCGCCGCACGATCGGACGGTCCTCAGCGTGGAATGCATTGCGACGACCGAGACGCAACGCCCCCTCTCCCGGTTGGGAGAGGGCTTCCGGCCACCGAAGTCGGGTTTTCCCGACTTCGGCAGTCAAAAGGCTGGCGAACTCCGAAAAATCGGAGTTCGCGTGCGTCGCAGGGAGCGACAGCGACCGAGACGCCTAGGCCGGAAGGGTGCGGGGCCGGCCCCTCGTCGAGAGGACTCGAACCTGGAGTCTAAACGTCGAAGGGCCTGTCCCTCACCCGGTTTGCCTAAGCTCGCAAGCTCGCAAAGGCGAACCGCCCTCTCCCACCGGGGAGAGGGGGGTGGCGTCCTTGATTTGCCTTGCGTACTTGCGGCGAGGGGTGGGGAGTTCGCGGCTTGGCGATAGCGATCTCGACCACCTCCACAACCCACCGCCGCTCCGATCTTGCCGCGGCGCAGGCGCGTGCCGGCTACCTCTTCATCCTGCCGTCCTTTGCGCTTTACGCCGTGTTCGTGCTGGCGCCGGTCGTCGTCACCTTCGTGCTGAGCTTCTCGTACTACGACCCCATGATGGGATCGAGCTGGGTCGGCTTCGACAATTTCCAGCGCTTCTTCACCGACGACCGCTCGCTGCAGATCTTCTGGAACACGCTCCGCTTCACGCTCTTCGCCGTGACCGGCAACGTTACCGTCGGCCTCCTCTTGGCGCTGGCACTCAACCGCGCCATGCCGGCCTTCCTGCTCTATCTCTTCCGGCTCGCCTATTTCCTGCCGGTCATCATCGCCGCCGCCTTCGTCTCGATCGTGTGGACGTATTTCTACGGCGACGATCTCGGCGTCATAAACTACTACCTCATCCGCCTCGGCTTCAGCCCGGTCCACTGGCTGACCTCGAGCAGCACCGCGATGATGTCGATCATCATCATGGACGTCTGGAAGAACACCGGCTTCTTCATGATCATCTTCATCGCAGCGCTGCAGGGCGTGCCGAAGACGATCATGGATGCCGCGATCATGGACGGCGCCTCATACTGGCGGCGCTTCTTCCGGATCATCCTCCCCTGGATCTCGCCGGTCGTCTTTTTCGCCATCGTCTATGCCTCGATCGGCGCGCTCCAGGTCTACGAGTCGATCGTGATCCTGACGCAAGGCGGCCCCGGCGATGCGACGCGGTCGATGTCGATCTACATCGTCGAGGAAGCCTTCGGCAGCTTCGAGATCGGCTATGCCGCCTCCGTGTCCGTCGTGATGACCCTGGTCATCCTGGTCATCACCTCGCTGCAACTCCTCGCCTCGCGGCGGCTGGTCAGCTACTGAGCCATGCAGACCAAAGCTGCCCTGCGCTGGGTCGACCGCGGCATCATCGCCGTCATGGCGGTCCTCGGCGTGTTCATGCTCCTGCCCTTCGCCTGGCTGTTCAGCATGTCCTTCCGGCTGCCCTCGGAGGCCTACAAGATGCCGCCGAGCTTCCTGCCGCCGAACCTCGATTTCCGCAACTACCAGGCGGTCCTCGACTCGACCGTGCCGTTCCTGCAGATCTACTGGAACAGCCTCGAGGTCGCGGTCCTCGTCACCGTCGGACAGCTCGTCACCTGCACGCTCGCCGCCTTCGCCTTTGCCCGGCTCAAATTCCCCGGCCGCGACAGCCTGTTCTTCGTCATGCTGATCGGGCTGATGTTCCCGGCGCAGGTGACCATCATCCCGATCTATCTCGGCTTTGCGCAGGTCGGCCTCCTCAACAAGCCGATCGGGCTGGCGCTGATGTACCTCACCTCGAGCTTCGGCGTGTTCCTCATCCGCCAGTTCATGCGGACGCAGCCGAAGGCGCTCGAGGAGGCGGCGCTGATGGACGGCGCCGGCTATTTCAAGATCTTCACGCGCATATCGCTGCCGCAGCTCCGTCCGGCGCTCTCGGCACTCGGCATCATCACCTTCACGCAGACCTGGAACTACTACTTCCAGGCGCGTGTCCTCCTCGAGCCCCAGGAGTCGATGACGCTGCCGGTCGCGATGGACCTGCTCCGCGGCTACCTCAGCAACGGCAATCTCTCGCTGGTCATGGCGGCGATGAGCATGGCCGTCCTGCCGGTCATCCTCATCTTCCTCCTCGCCCAGAAACTGGTGATCGAAGGCGTCACCATGAGCGGCATCAAGAACTAGAACGACGGGAACCCCGAATGCTCCAGAACCTCAAAACCACCGACGACCGCTTCATCTTCACTGGTGCGCGGCGACACTATGTCTCCTTTCCCCTCGGCGGCATCGGCACCGGCAGCGTGTCGCTCACCGGCAGCGGCCGCCTGGTCGACTGGAGCATCCGCAACCGGCCGGACATCCATCAGTTCAACGGCTACAGCCACTTCGCCATCAAGGCCGAGCGCGACGGCAAGCTCCTCGATGCGCGCGTTCTCAATGGGCCATACGAAGGCACGCCGACGGGCTCGCCGAGCACGCGCAAGTGGGACGGCTACGGATTCGGCGCCAACCGCGATTCAATGACGGGCGTGCCGCATTTCGACGACGTCACCTTCACCGGGCGTTTTCCGGTCGCCGAGCTCGAGTTCCATCGCGCCGGCTTTCCGGGCCAGGTGCGGATGACGGCTTTCAGCCCGTTCATCCCGCACAACGACCGTGATTCCTCGATGCCGGTGGCGCTGTTCACCGTCACGGTCGAGAACGATACCGATGCCGCGATCGACTACACGGTCGCCTCGACGCTCGGGAATTATGGCTGCGACAGCGGGATCCATTTCTTCTCGCAAGGCGGCGGCCTGTCGACCTTGCACTTCACGTCGGCCGACACGGAGCGGCCGCCCGAGCAACGCGGCGATCTCGCCATCACCACCGACGGCGCCGATGTCGAGCACGTCGACTATCATTTCCGCGGCCAGTGGTTCGACAGCCTCGGCCTTCATTGGCGCGAATTCGCCCGTGCTGGTCGGCTGCATGAGCGTCGCTACGACAAGCCGCGCGCGGCGAAGAACATGTTCCAGCAGCCTGAGCACGGGACGCTTGCGGTCAGGGTTCGCGTTGCCCCCGGCGAGAGCCGGCAGGTTCGGTTTGCGATCAGCTGGAACTATCCCCTCGGCAGCATCTACTGGTTCAAGCGCGAACAGCCGGGCCACCCGTTCTATGAGGGGCGCGCGCCGACCTGGAAGAATTATTACGCGACGCAATGGGCCGACTCCGCCGCGTCCGGCCATGACGCCTTCCGCCGCTGGGACGCGCTCGAGTCCGCCACCGTCGCCTTCCGCGACTCGCTCTACGGCTCGTCGCTCCCGCCCGAGGTCATTGACGCCGTCGGCGGGACGCTCGGCATCCTGCGCACCGCGACGGTCATCCGCCTGGAGGGCGGCGAGGTTTGGGCCTGGGAAGGCCAGCACGAGCGCGAGGGCTCCTGCGAGGGGAGCTGCACCCATGTCTGGAACTACCAGCAGGCCCTCTCCAACCTCTTCCCGGCGCTCGAGCGGACGCTGCGCGAGACCGAGTTCACCTATAACCAGCTGCCCAGCGGTGGGCTCACCTTCCGCCAACGTCTGCCGCTCGGCTCCGGCTTCGACATCATCGGCCCCTGTGCCGACGGCCATTTCGGCGCCGTGATCAAGGCCTATCGCGAATGGAAGAACAGCGGCGACGATGCCTGGCTGAAGCGGTACTGGCCGGCGATCAAGCGGGCGATGGAATATGCCTGGTCGCCGGAGAACTCGGACCGCTGGGATCCCGACAAGACGGGCGTGCTCTGGGGCCGGCAGCACCACACGCTCGACATGGAGCTGTTCGGGCCGAACTCCTGGCTTACCACGATGTATCTCGCCGCGCTGAAGGCGACGGCGATCATGGCGGAGGCGATGGCTGAGCCGGCTCTCGCCAAGGAGTGCGCCGACATGGCCGTGAAGGGCGGCGCCTATGTCGACCGCGAGCTTTTCAACGGACGCTACTACGCCCAGAAGCTCGACCTCTCCGACAAATCGGTGCTGGTGCCCTTCGACCAAGGGCGTAAGGCCGGCGTGCTCACCGACTCCTTCATGGAAGCCTACTGGTCCGGCGAGTACGGCGAGATCAAATACCAGGTCGGCGACGGCTGCCTGACCGACCAGATCCTCGGGCAGTGGCACGCCGACGTCGCGGGCCTCGGCGATCTGATCGCGCCGGAGAAGGTGCGGACGGCATTGCAATCTGTGTTCCGCGAGAACTTTCTGCCGTCGCTCCGCGATCACTTCAATCCGTGCCGCGTCTACGCCTACGAGGACGAGGCGGGCCTCCTGCTCTGCACCTGGCCGGAAGGGACGACCAAGCCCGCCGTGCCGGCGCCCTATTCCGAGGAGGTGTGGACCGGGCTCGAATACATGATGGCCTCACACCTGATTGAGCGCGGCCTGGTCGAGGAGGGGCTGACCATCGTCCGCGCCGCCCGCGCCCGCCACGACGGCTCCCGCCGCAATCCCTGGAACGACATCGAGTGCGGCAGCTACTATGCGCGCGCCCTGTCGAGCTACGCCCTGGTCAACGCCTATACCGGCTTCAGCTTCGACCAGCGCAAAGGCGAGATCGGCTTCCGTCCGGCGCGTGCGGGCGACGGCGTCTGGTTCTGGTCGGGCGGCCGCGGCTGGGGCGAGGCCGAGTTCCGCAGCGGAGGCGTCGCCATTACCGTCAAGGGGGGCGAGCTTGCCGTCTCGCGCCTGCGCCTGCCGACGCTGCCGGGCAAGGTCACGGTTGACGGACGTCCCGCCGAGCGGGAGGGTGACGTGATCCTGCTCGGCGACCAGCGGCGCCTGACGGCCGGTGAGTGGATCGTCGTTGGAGTGAGGTAGGCGTGGCCAAGCTCGAGCTGAAGGCGGTCCGCAAGAGTTTCCAGGCGGTCGAGGTCATCCACGGCATCGATCTCGTCGTGGATGACGGCTCCTTCACCGTCTTCGTCGGGCCGTCCGGTTGCGGTAAGTCGACGCTTCTCCGGATGATCGCCGGCCTCGAGGAGGTCAGCGACGGCGAGATCCACCTCGACGGTGTCCGCTGCGACCACCTCATCCCGTCCGCCCGCGGCATGGCCATGGTCTTCCAGTCCTATGCGCTCTATCCGCATATGAACGTGCGGGAAAACCTCCGTTTCGGGCTCGTCTGCCAGAGGCTCCCGAAGCGGGAGATCGACGCGCGTATCATGAACGCCGCCGAGATCCTGCAGATCGGGCATCTCCTCGACCGGAAGCCGTCGCAGCTCTCCGGCGGGCAAAGCCAGCGGGTCGCCATCGGCCGCGCCATCGTCAAGGAGCCCAAGGCGTTTCTGTTCGACGAGCCGCTCTCCAATCTCGACGCGGAGCTCCGCGTGAAGATGCGGAGCGAGATCGTCAGCCTCCATCGCCGGCTCGCATCGACCATCGTCTACGTCACCCATGACCAGGTCGAGGCGATGACCATGGCCGACCGCATCGTTGTCCTGCGCGACGGCGTCACCGAGCAGATCGGCACGCCGATCGAGCTTTACGCCCGCCCGCAGAACCGCTTCGTTGCCGGGTTTCTCGGCGCGCCGCAGATGAACATGCTCGCCGGCGTCATCCGTGGCGCCGGCCCGGCCGGGATGCGCGCCGAGATCGACCATGGTCGCAGCCTGGTGCAGGCTTCGGTAGCCGCAGGCGAGCGCCCGATCGGTGAGAAGTGCACCGTCGGCATCCGGCCGGAGCATCTCCTGCCGTCCGACGACGGCGACCTCCGCGCGACGGTCGAGGCGACCGAGATGGTCGGCGCCGACACGCTGGTCTACGCGGCGCTGCAATCGGGCGAGCGCGTCATCGCCTCGATCCGCGGCATTCACCCGATCCGCGACGGCAGCCCGCTCGCCTTCACGGTGGACCAGCGCTTCGTCCACGTCTTCGGGGCGGACGACAAGACCCTGCCGCCGCTCCGGCCGTGGAAGGAGGACTACGTGACGCGCCTGCCGACGGCGCCGGTCCACGGGGACGTCCTCACTGTCCGTGCCGGGTAGCAGCCGATCCGCTGCGACAACTCCACGCACATTGCCGTCCTGATGCCGGAACCCCTGCCGAAGGCCTAAACCCAGGCGCTTTGCCGGTCCCGCCGGCTTTGACCTCTGCTCAACAAATCGTGCGTCCTGACGTGGAACCGTTCCAACCAAGGCTCGTTCGCGCCCTATAGCCGAAGGAGCCTTTCATGAGTGCCGATGGCTCGACCCTCAAAGCCACGAAACGATTGAGCCGCCGCGGCTTCCTCGCTGCCGGCGCATCCACCGCAGCGGCGCCCCTCGTCGCCCGCGGCTTCAGCACGAGCGTCGAAGCCGCGGAAGCCCCGCCATCGCGGATGGTCGGCACCACCCTCACCATCAACGGCCAGGCCTACGCCCTCGAGCTCGATGCGCGGACGACGCTCCTCGATACGCTTCGCGAGCATCTCGGCCTGACCGGCACGAAGAAGGGCTGCGACCACGGCCAGTGCGGCGCCTGCACGGTGATCGCCGACGGCCGGCGCATTCTATCCTGCCTGACGCTCGCCGCCTCGGCCGAGGGGAGGGCGGTCACCACCATCGAAGGCCTCGCCCGGCCGGACGGCACGCTCCACCCGATGCAGCAGGCCTTCATCGACCAGGATGCTTTCCAATGCGGGTACTGCACGCCCGGGCAGATCATGTCGGCAGTCGCCTGCGTGCGTGAAGGCCATGCGCAGAATGACGATGCCATCCGGGAATATATGAGCGGCAATATCTGCCGCTGCGCCGCCTACCCGAACATCGTCGCCGCGATCCGCCAGGCCCGCACCGAGATGGAGGGTGCCTGACATGCGTCCCTTTGCGTATAGCCGTCCCGCTTCCCTCGACGACATCGTCAACGCCGACCTCAACGAGCGCGGCGGCCCTCCGACCGAGGCGGCGCACCAGTTCCTTGCCGGCGGCACGACCATTCTCGACCTCATGCGCCTCGACGTGATGCGACCGGACGTTCTGGTGGATCTTAACCGTCTGGCGCTCCAGGGCCACGCGCGCCTCGACGTCAACGACCGCGGCGTCCGCTTCGGTTTTCTCACCCCAATGTCGGATGCGGCCAACGATCCCCGCATCAAGCGCGACTATCCCGTCATCGCCGAATCGCTTGACCTCGCCGCCAGCCCGCAGGTCCGCAACATGGCGACGATCGCGGGCAACGTCTTGCAGCGGACGCGCTGCCCGTATTTCCGCGAGACAACATGGGCGGCGTGCAACAAACGCAATCCCGGCTCGGGCTGCACGGCCATGGACGGGGTCAATCGCCTCCATGCCGTCCTCGGTGTCAGCGACGACTGTATCGCGACCTATCCGAGCGATCTCGCCCAGGCGCTGATCGCGCTCGACGCCAAAGTCGAGACGAAAGGGCCGGGCGGCTCGCGCGCCATGCCCTTCGCCGAACTGCACCTCCCACCCGGCAACACGCCGAATGTCGAGACGGTGCTGAAGCCCGGCGAGCTGATCGTCGCGATCGAGGTGCCGGCCGGACCCCATACCCGGCGGTCCCACTATCTCAAGATCCGCGACCGCCAATCCTTCGCCTTCGCGCTCGCCTCGGCCGCGATAGCGCTTGACCTCGACGGCGACACGGTTCGCGACGCCCGCATTGCGCTCGGCGGCGTCGCCACCGTGCCCTGGCGAGCGCGCGAGGCGGAGGAGTCGCTGCGCGGAAAACGGCTCGACGAAGCGAGCGCCCGCGACGCGGCGGAAATCGCTTTTACCGACGCCAAACCGCGCCAGCACAACGCGTTCAAGGTGCCGCTCGGCAAAGAGACGCTGGTGCGCGCCCTGCTCGAGACCAAAGCGATGGAGGCGTAAGTGAGTGACGCCGCTCCCGAACCCCGCGCCAATATGGGCCTGCCGCTGAAGCGCATGGACGCGCGGCGGAAAGTGACCGGGGAGGCGCGGTACGCCGCGGATCTGCCGGTCGGAAACCTTGCTTACGGCGTGCTCGTCACAAGCCGCATTGCCCGCGGCCGGATCAAGAGCTTCGATCTCGGAGAAGCCCACGCCGTGCCCGGGCTCCTCGACATTTTCACCTATGAGAATGCGAGCGGCCTCAAAGCGCAGCGATTGGGGAATGCGGCGACTTCGGTGATGCCGCTCAACTCGCCGCAAATCTGGTATGACGGCCAGATCATCGCCCTGGTGGTCGCGAACACGCTCGAAGCGGCGGAAGAGGCGGCCTTCAAGCTGCGCGTCGATTACGACGCGGAGAATCCGTCCGCCACCTTCGACTCACCTGGAGTCGAGGTGATTCCGGCGCTGGGGAACACGGATCGGCACAAGGAGGACCCGAAGGTCGGTGACGCCGAGGCGGCTTTCGCGGCGGCGCCGGTCAAGATCGACGCCGTCTATACGACCCCGACCGAGCATCACAATGCGATCGAGCTCTTCTCCACCACCTGTGCCTGGACGAATGACGAACTGACGGTCAACGATCCCAGCCAGTTCGTTTATGGCTGGAAGAACGGCGTCGCCCGGGAGCTCGGCATCGACCCCGCCAAGGTGCGGGTGGTTGCGCCCTATGTCGGCGGCGCCTTCGGTTCGAAGGGGCCGCTGACGCCGCGGACGGCGATCGTCGCGCTTGCCGCGAAGAAGCTGAATCGGCCGATCCGCTGTGTCGCCACGCGCGACCAGGGTTTCACGACGGTCACCTACCGCGCTGAGACCCGCCATCACATCCGCATGGGCGCCGACCCCACCGGGAAGATCCTGGCTTTCCTGCAGGAGTCGGAAGAGCTCACGTCGCGCCCCGACAACTATGTCGTCGGCGGGACCGACACGACCGCGCGCATGTACGGCTACGGCTCCGTCCTCACCAAGGTGAATCTGGTGAAGGCCGATCGCGGCACGCCGGCTTACATGCGCTCGCCGCCGGAGTTCCCCTACATGTACGCGCTCGAAAGCGCGATGGACGAGCTCGCGGTCGCATTGAAGATGGACCCGATCGAGTTTCGCCGGAAGAACGACACGAAGACCGAGCCGATCAAGGGCCGCCCCTATACCAGCCGCTCCCTCGTCGAATGCTACGGGGAAGCGGCGCGGGCCTTCGGCTGGGAGAAGCGCGACCCGAACATCGGGGCCATGCGCGACGGCGACTGGCTGGTCGGCTGGGGTTGCGCGACAGCCTGCTATCCGACGCACACGGGCGCCGCCACGGCGCGAATTCGCCTCACGTCGGACGGTCTCGTCCGTATCCAGACCGCCGCCCATGACGTCGGCACCGGCGCCTATACCGTCATCGGCCAGATGGCATCGGAGCGGCTTGGTGTTCCGTTCGAGAAGGTCACCGCCGAGCTCGGCGATTCGGCATTGCCGCCGGCGCCGGTGGCGGGAGGCTCCAACACCACGGCGAGCGTCTGCTCGACGGTGTTGAAGGGCTGCAATGAGATCCGCGGCAAGCTCTTCGCGGCGGTCGCGTCCGCCAAAGGTCCGCTCGCCGGCCGCGGTCCCGGCGACCTCGATCTCAGGGATGGCAAGGTGGTTGGCAGCGACGGCGCCGCCGTCCCCTTCGCCGATGCCTTCAAAGCACTCGGCAGCTCGGTCATCGAGGAATATGTCGAGTTCTTCCCCGAGGGAGGCTCGCCCGACGACGTGAGGAAACTCTACGCCGGCCAGCTGGCCCTCCGTGGCGGCTCGGCGGGCGAGAAGATGATGTATGCCTTCGGCGCCGAGCTCGTCGAAGTGCGCATCAACGCGCGCACCCGCGAGATCCGTGTGCCGCGCATCGTCGGCGCCTTCGCCGCCGGCCGGATCATGAACACCCGCACGGCCCGCAGTCAGCTCATGGGCGGCATGATCTGGGGGATCAGCTCGGCCCTGCACGAGAAGACGGACGTCGACCTCCACACCGCACGCTATGTCAATCGCGACATCGCGGAGTACCACGTGCCGGTCAATGCCGACATTCGCGAGCTGACCGTGATCCTGGTGCCGGAAACCGACAACGAAGTGAACCCCGCGGGCGTCAAGGGCCTGGGCGAGCTCGGCAATGTCGGCACCGCCGCCGCCGTGCAGAGCGCGGTGTATCACGCCACGGGAAAGCGAATCCGCTCGATCCCGATCCGGATCGACGACTTGATCGGGGCATAGGCTGGGAGGGCGGGCGGCCTTGCCCGCTCTTCGTCAGGCGCCCGACATTGGCGCGAAGACAAGCCCTTGCAACACGGAACCCGTGAACGCGTTCGTCGTTAGCCGGCGTGCGGGGAAGCGAGGTGTCCCATGTCGAGCGAGGCCGCAATTGCCAGGCAGCGCAGGATTCAAAAACAGGCCGGCGAGGCCGACCGTCAGCACGCGAAGAAACAGGGCGGCAGCGCCATGCAGGCCGGAGCCCGGCCTTATCCGGCGCCGCCCCTGCCAAAGCAGCACCAGGTGAAACCCGGCAAGGAGCGCAAGCTCGATCCGCCGCCGATGTACGACGCGCCTTATTACAAGGGCTCGGACAAGCTGAGGGACAAGGTGGCGATCATCACCGGCGGCGATTCCGGCATCGGCCGTGCCGTCGCGGTCCTGTTCGCGCGCGAGGGCGCCGACGTCGCCATTACCTATCTGGGCGCCGAGCAGAAGGATGCGGAGGTCACCAAGCGAGCCGTCGAGAAGGAGGGTCGGAAGTGCCTGCTCATGCCGGGCGATATTCGTGATCGCGACTTCTGCAAGGACGCCGTCTGGCGCACCGTGCGCGAGTTCGGCAAGCTCAACATCCTCGTCAACAATGCCGCTTTCCAGATGCACGTCCCGCGCTTCGAGGACCTCACCGAGGAGCACTTCGACGAGACGCTGAAGACCAATCTCTACGGCTATTTCCACATGGCGCAGGCGGCGCTTCCACACTTGAAGGCGGGGGATGCCATCGTCAACACCGGCTCGGTGACCGGCATCGTAGGAAACAAGGACCTCCTCGACTATTCGATGACCAAGGGCGGCATCCACGCGTTCACTCGCTCGCTTGCAACGCACCTCGTCCCGCGCGGAATCCGAGTCAACGCCATCGCGCCCGGCCCGGTATGGACGCCGCTCAATCCGTCGGAGAAACCGGACGACCAGGTCGCCGAGTTCGGCGCCGACGTGCCGATGAAGCGCCCGGCCCAGCCGGAAGAAATCGCCCCGGCTTACGTCTTCCTCGCCTCGCCGCACACGTCGAGCTACATCACCGGCGAGATCCTGCCAATCATCGGCGGCTACGCCGGCGGATGATCCGGCTCAGAACAAGTCGAGCTGCGCCGCGGCTTCCGCGCCTTCGATGCGGAGAAGGTTCAGCTTGGTGGCCGTGCCGCCCGGCGCCGAGAAGCCGCCGAGCTTGCCGTTCGCGGCAAGCACGCGGTGGCAAGGCACGATGATCGGGAAGGGATTCTCGCCTAGGGCCTGGCCGACGGCGCGTGCGGCGATCGGATCGCCGAGGCGCTTGGCAACGTCGCCGTAGGTGAGGGTGTGTCCCGGCGGAATCATGCGGGCGATCGCATAGACGCGGCAATGGAATTCGGACAAGCGCGAGTCGTCGAGGCGGATATCCGTCAGATCGGCGTGTCGGCCGCCGAGGAGCGCCGTGATCCCGGAGATGGCGTATTGCACGTCGCCGGGAGGAGAAGCTTCCTGCGCATCCGCAAACATCCGAAGGATACGCTCGCGGGTTCGTCCCTCCGATGTTCCCGGGAGCTGGACCGCGACGATGCCGCGTTCTCCCCACGCAATCGCGACGCGGCCGATGGCGGTGTCGAACAGGGCCAAGCCAGTCTGGCTCATGGACGCGCTCCATCTCGTCGGCGAGGACAGGTTGACGCCCCGCAACAGTTTACCGGCCGCTCTTAGAGCATTTGATGACGCAAAGTCGAAACACAAGGGCTCGTCTGGCATTTAGCCGGCTTATAGGCTCCGACGCGCGTCACAAAACTGCAGCACGGAGCGGCTAGCGGTCGCGGCTACCGTTGTAACCGATTCGAAAGGAACGCCGCCCGTGGGTTCCACTGCGCCCGCCGCCAACCTCCTCGGCCACGCGGTGCATCAGTCCCGAGCAATCTCTCGCCAAGGAATCCTCGAGCGTGTCTTTACGCTCGCCTTTCGCGGCCTGGTCTACCCCCAAATCTGGGAAGATCCCGAGGTCGACATCTCCGCGTTGGCGCTGACCGCCAAGTCGCGGCTGATCACGATCGCCTCCGGCGGATGCAACGTCCTCTCCTATCTCACCGCCGATCCACGCGAAATCGTTGCCGTCGATCTCAACCGGTCGCATGTCGCGCTGACCCGCCTCAAGCTCGCCGCGGCACGCCACCTGCCGGACTACGAGACGTTCTTCCGCTTTTTCGGCGACGCTGCCAACGATGCCAATGTCGCGGCTTATGAGCGGCATCTCCGCGATCGCCTCGATCCGGAGACCCGCCGTCACTGGGATCGGCGCGACGTCCTCGGCCGCCGTCGTGTTTCGTTGTTTGCGCGCGGCCTTTATCGGCGCGGCCTGCTCGGCCGGTTCATCGGTGTCGGACACCTGCTTGCCCGGCTCTATGGCGCCGACCCCAGCGACATGGTTGCGGCGCGCTCGATTGCCGAGCAGAAGGATCTGTTCGACAGCCTGCTTGCGCCGCTCTTCGACAAGCGCTTCGTTCGCTGGATCACATCCCAAAAGGCGTCGTTGTTCGGCCTTGGAATTCCGCCGGCCCAGTACGAGGCGCTCGCGGCCGGCGCGGGCATGGCCGGCGTGTTGCGCGAACGGCTCGAACGGCTGGCTTGCGGCTTCCCGATCTCTGAGAACTATTTCGCCTGGCAGGCCTTTGCGCGGTGCTATCGCGCCGAGGGGCCGCTGCCGCTCTACCTGACGCGCAAGAACTTCGAGGCGATTCGGGCACGCGCGTCGCGAGTGAAGGTCGAGCAGCGCTCGTTCACCGACCAGCTGGCGACGGAGCCGGACGCAAGCTTCGACGGATACGTTCTTTTGGATGCGCAGGACTGGATGACCGACGCGCAGCTCACCGCGCTGTGGCGCGAGATCACCCGCACGGCGCGGCCCGGCGCCCGCGTCATCTTCCGCACCGCCGGCGTGCCGACAATCCTTCCCGGCCGCATCCCCGACGATATCCTCTGCCGCTGGTCCTATGCTCACGATTGGAGCCGCGAGCTCGGCGCCAAGGACCGCTCCTCGGCCTATGGCGGCTTCCATCTCTACGAGCTTCGTTCCCCTGCGCCGGAAGCGGCAAAAAGCACCGGTGCAAGCCGATGACCGCTTCCGTCCATGGCGAAATGATGGACCGGGTCTATCGCCGGCAACGCCATATCTACGATCTCAGCCGCAAGTTCTTCCTGCTCGGGCGCGATCGCTTGATCGGCACGCTGGCGCCGCCGCCCTCAGGACACGTGCTCGAGATCGGCTGCGGCACCGCGCGGAACCTGATCGCCGTGGCGCAGCTTTATCCCGGAGTCACCTGCTACGGTGTCGACGTCTCGCGGCGCATGCTGGCGACGGCGCGCGCCCACATTGAGCGGTCCGGGCTTTCCCAGCGGATCGTGCTCGGGGAGGGCGATGCCGCCGATTTCGATTCGCGGCGTCTATTCGGACGGCCGGACTTCGACCGGATTTTCTTTTCCTACAGCCTGTCGATGATCCCGTCCTGGTCGCGGGCGCTCGAACATGCCTCTACGCTGCTTTCAGCCGGCGGGTCGCTGCAAGTCGTCGACTTCGGCCAGCAGGAACGGTTGCCGCGCTGGTTCCGCACTGCCCTGTTCGGATGGATCGAACGGTTCCACGTGGCGCCGCGCGCCGATCTGGAACGTGTCCTGAGAGGAATCTCCGCGCATCGCGGCGGTGGCGGAAATAAGCCGGCGCCTGGCCGACGGGTTCGAGTACGCGGGCGAGGCGCACTGAGGCGCCACTCCTTGTTGCCGCGGCGCCGCTCGTCGGTTTTCGGTTCTAGGTTTTCGGGTCCAGGGCTAGGGGTGACCCGATCACTGAACCCCGATTACCGATCCCTGATGTGTCGCAACGCATCAGCCATGCTCGGCGGGGAGCCGGATATGCGCCCTCAGCCCGCCCTCGGCCCGGTTGGCGAGCATGAGCTCGCCGCCATGGCCGAGCACGATCGAGCGCGCGATGGACAGACCAAGTCCTGCACCGCCGGTCGCGCGGCTGCGTGAGCCCTCCAGGCGGACAAACGGCTTGAAGACCTCGTCCATCCTGTCCTCTGGGATGCCGGGCCCGTCATCCTCGACCGTGATTATCGGGCCGCCGGCGGCGGTGCTTAGCGAAACGCGGGCGCGTTCGCCATACTGGACGGCATTCTCGATCAGGTTGCCGATGGCGCGCTTCAGGGCTGTCGGGCGGCAGGCATAGGGGAAGCGGGGCGCTCCGGCGAACTCGACCGGTTTCCCGAGCTCGGCGAGATCGTCGACCTGACTTTCGATCAACGCCGCGAGGTCGATCGAGCGGGTCGGCTCGGTTGCCGCATCCTCGCGGGCAAAAGCGAGCGTCGCCTCGGTCATGTGCTCCATCTCGTCGAGCGTGGCGAGCATTTTTGCCTTGGCGTCCTCGTCGTCGAGGAGCTCGGCGCGGAGCTTCAGCGACGTGATCGGAGTGCGCAGGTCATGGCCGATCGCGGCAAGCATGCGCGTGCGGTCGCTGACGAAGCGGACGAGGCGCCCCTGCATGCGGTTGAATGCCGTGATCAGCCGCTTGGCCTCGTCTGGACCGCTGGGGTTGAGGGGAGGCGTCGGCGCACCGCGGCCGAAGGCGTCGGCGCTGTCGGCGAGCGCCTTGAGCGGGCGTGTCACCCGCCGCGCTACGAAGACGATGATGGCGAAGCTCGCGACGGCCATGAGAGCGACCGATAGGAGCGACGGGAGGGGCAGAGGCACCGGCTCCGCGCGGATCCGCGTCTGTGCATTGAGCCAGCCGCTGTCGTGGAAAGGGACCGAGGCGATCACGTCGAGCCGCGGTCCGAACGCGTGTTCGAAGTGCTCATGCATGCCGCGGTCGCGCGGCGGTGGTGGCGGCGGTTCTGGCGGTGCCGGGCGTTCCAACCCGACGAAGGCGAGACGCGGCGGGTCGCGCAGCTTGCCTGGAAACATCGCCTCGAACTGATGCGCCAGCATGACCCGCCCATCGGAGGTGGCGGGCGCGGGGAGGGCGCTCTCGTCGCTGATCCAGAAGCGGATGCGCGGCGAGCCGGCGGCGTCGGCCAGGCGGGCGCGGTCGCCAGGCGGTGCGAGGTCGAGCATCCGCTGGGCGGCAGCGATCCGGTCGAGGAGACCAAGCCGATCGGCCTCCCTGACGGCAAGCGCCCGCTCGTCGATGAACAGGAACAGGCTGACGGCGAGCGAGGCGGCAAGCGCAAGAAGCAGCAATCCGAGGAGCTGGCCGCTGAGCGTTTTCGGCAGGTACCGCATCAGCTCTGCTCTTCCGCGTCGGCCGCAAAGCTGTAGCCGCCGCCCCAAACCGTCTTGACGATTGTCGGGGACTTCGGGTCGGCCTCGATCTTCTTGCGAAGGCGGCTGACCTGATTGTCGATCGAGCGTTCGAACGGCTCGAGGGCGCGGCCGCTGGTCAGGTCGAGAAGCTGCTCGCGCGACAAGACCATGCGCGGCCGCTCGAGGAAGACCATGAGCAGGCGAAACTCGGCCGTGCTCAGCGGTTCGGCGACCCCGTCGGCGCCGATCAGCTCCTGCCGCGGCACGTCGAGTGTCCAGCGGTCGAACCGGATTCGCCTCGCCTTCGAGGCGGGAGCCCGCGGCGCGGCTTGCGTCCGCCTGAGTACCGCCCGGATGCGCGCCAGCAGCTCACGCGGGTTGAAGGGCTTCACGACGTAGTCGTCGGCGCCGATCTCGAGGCCGACGATGCGGTCGGTCTCCTCGGCGAGGGCCGTGAGCAGGATAACCGGGATGTTGGTGGTCTCGCGAAGCATCCGGCAGAGCGAGAGCCCGTCCTCGCCCGGCATCATGATGTCGAGGACGATCAAGTCGAGGGCACTTGTCTTCAGCGCCCGCTTCAGCTCCTGGCCGCCATTCGCCTTGCTGACGCGCATGCCGTTCTTGGCGAGATAGCGCGCGAGCGGGTCGCGGATGTCGGCCGAGTCGTCGACGATGAGGATGTGCGGCGAGGTCTCCATTTTCTCGCATTATGCCGGCTTGCCCGCCCCGCCGCCCGGCAAAAATGTAACGCGTTGTATCGCGCTCCGCGCTTCGCGACACACCCGTACAAAGTCGGCGAATCCCGGGAAACTCTCGCGACATCGCCCGTCTATCTCAGACGCGCGTTCCAACCCCGGACGCTTTTCCGAGGACCAAAATGACCAGACGCTCCAAACTTCTCATCACTGCCGCTGTCCTTGCCGGCCTTGGCGCAGCGGCGATCCCGACCTTCGCGGCGCAGAGCGATGCCGCTTCCGGCCGCGGTCAGGCCGGGTTTCAAACCGCCTTCGGCGGGCCCGACGATGACGGCCGCGAGATGTGGTATCACGGACGTCACGGTGGCCCTGGCGAGCACGGTTTCGGTCCAGGCGGCTCCGGCTTCGGTGGTGGTCCCGGCCCGATGATGGGCTTCGGTCCCGCGGACGGGCATGGAGCCGAGGCGCTTTTCGACAAGTTCGACACCAACAAGGACGGCAAGATCAGTAAGGCCGAGGTCGACGCGGCAGAGGCCGATCAGCTGAAGAAGTACGACAAGGACGGCGACGGCACGCTGTCGCTCAGCGAATACCAGGCGCTCTTCGACGATCAGATGCACGAGCCGATGGTCCGCGCCTTCCAGGCCTTCGATCGCGACGGCGACGGCAAAGTCACGATCGATGAGCTAACCGGCCGTCTCGATCGCCTGGTTCAGCGCCTCGACCACAACAATGACGGCGTCATCGACCAGAATGAGCTTGCCGGCCCGCATATGGGCCCCGGCGACCGCCACGGCCCGCCGCCGCCCCCGCCACCAGCCGAGAACAATGGCGGCTGAACCAGAACGCCGGAACAAAACCCAAAACCTCCCCCGCGACAGTGGGGGAGGGACCACCAATTGGCATTGGCGCCCGGTGACCAGTTACCAGTAACAGCGGCACGCTTGCGTCGACTTTCTGGTCACTGATGTCTGATCACCGAACACTGATCCCCTATGCCGAATCGAATCGGCGTGCTACTCACCCCCGCCAACCTTCCACAACGCGCCGCCTGAGGCCGGTATCCCGGCCGGCAGTGCTTTTTCAAGCTGTTGGAGTTGGCGATGGCCGTCATCATGGAAAGGCAGTCCGGGGGCGAAGCGCTCGCCTTCGACGACGTGTTGCTGACCCCCGGCTATTCGACGGTACTCCCCGGAGATACCGACATCCGCGGCCGGCTCACCCGGTCGATTTCACTCAACCTGCCCATCCTCTCCTCGGCGATGGATACGGTCACCGAGGCCCGGCTCGCCATTGCGATGGCGCAAGCCGGCGGCATCGGTGTCATTCACCGCAACCTCTCGCCGGAGGAGCAGGCGGAAGCCGTGCGGCAGGTCAAGAAATTCGAGTCGGGCATGGTGGTGAATCCGGTCACCATCAGTCCGGATGCGACACTCGCCGACGCCCTCGACCTGATGCGCCGCTACGGCATATCGGGCATTCCGGTGGTAGCCAACGGGGCCGCGCCCGGAAAACTTCTCGGCATTCTCACCAACCGGGACGTCCGCTTCGCTACCGATCCGGCGCAGCCGGTCTCCGAACTGATGACGCGTGAAAACCTTGTCACCGTGAGTGAGACCGTCGCGCCCGACGAAGCCAAGCGGCTCCTGCACAAGCATCGGATCGAGAAGCTGCTCGTCGTCGACGAGGACTATCGCTGCGTCGGGCTGATCACGGTCAAGGACATCGAGAAGAGCCGCCTCAACCCGAACGCTACCAAGGACGACCACGGCCGCCTCCGCGTCGCGGCCGCAAGCAGCGTCGGTGATACCGGCCTCGCCCGCTCGGAGCGGCTGATCGATGCGGAGGTCGATCTCGTCGTCATCGACACGGCTCATGGCCACTCCGAACGGGTTCTCGAGGCCGTGCGCAGCGTCAAGAAGCTCTCCAACCGTGTCCAGGTGATCGCCGGCAACATCGCCACCGCCGACGGGGCAAAGGCGCTGATCGATGCCGGTGCCGACGCGGTCAAGGTCGGCATCGGTCCGGGCTCGATCTGCACGACGCGCATCGTCGCCGGTGTCGGGGTGCCGCAGCTCACGGCGATCATGGACGCGGTCGACGCCGCCGACCGCGCCGGCATCCCGGTGATCGCCGACGGCGGCATCAAATATTCAGGCGACCTTGCCAAGGCGCTCGCCGCCGGCGCCTCCTCGGCGATGATCGGGTCGCTCCTCGCCGGTACCGACGAGAGTCCCGGCGAGGTCTATCTCCACCAGGGCCGTTCCTATAAAGCCTATCGCGGCATGGGCTCGATCGGGGCGATGGCGCGCGGCTCGGCCGACCGCTACTTCCAGGCCGAAGTGCGCGATGCCCTGAAGCTCGTCCCCGAGGGCATCGAGGGCCAAGTGCCCTATAAGGGCCCGGTCGCGGCCGTCCTCCACCAGCTCGCCGGCGGCCTCCGTGCCGCCATGGGATATGTCGGCGCGGCCAACCTTGCCGAGTTCCGCGAAAAAGCCCGTTTCCTGCGTATCTCTGCGGCGGGATGGCGGGAGAGTCACGCTCATGACGTGACCATCACGCGGGAGAGCCCCAATTATCCCGGCGGGGCCTGAGGGCTGAGGGGATTTTTTCATGATCGGAGCACCGGCGTATCTCGCGCCCCTGTTCGTGCAGGTGGCGCTGACCTTCGGTCTGCTCTTCTGGACCGGCGTCCGGCGCGTCGAGGAAGTGACGAGCGGCGGCGTTCACCCGCGCGACGTCGCGTTGCGCCAGCCCAATTGGCCGAAGGACCTCCTGCAAGTCTCGAACGCTTACCAGAACCAGCTTGAGCTGCCGGTCCTCTTTTATCTCGTCGTGGTCCTGTCGCTCTTCACGGCCCGGACCACGCCGACGCTCCTCGTCCTTTCCTGGGGCTTCGTTGCGACCCGACTCCTGCATGCGGTGATCCACGTCACGACCAACAACATGGCCCGGCGCTTTTTTGTGTTCCTCGCCGGCAGCCTCATCCTGATGGCGATGTGGATCCTGTTCGCGCTCGACCTCTTCATCGGGCCCTAGGCGTACGCACCCATGAAAATGTCAGGCCGCCTGTCGGCCGCAATAGAAATTCTGGCAGACATCGAAACCCGCCGCCGCCCGGTCTCGGACGCGCTTAAGGATTGGGGCCTATCCCATCGCTTTGCCGGCTCGAAGGACAGGGCGGCGATCGGCAACCTCGTCTATGACGCGTTGCGTTGGCGGCTGTCGAGCGCGTGGATCATGGGCGCGGAGACCCCGCGCGCACTCGTCCTCGGGACTGTCGGCTGGCGCTGGCGGCTCGGTCCTGATGGCCTCGCCGAGACGATTGCCGATGATCCGCATGCGCCGGAGCCGCTGAGCGATGAGGAGCGCCGGCGCCTTGCCGCGGTCGACCTCACGGCCGCGCCTGACCACGTGCGCGCCGACGTGCCGGAATGGGTCGCGTCCCGTCTCCAACGTGTCTTCGGCGCGGACTGGGTAGAGGAGGGGGCGGCGCTGGCGTTGCGACCCCCGCTCGACATGCGGGCGAACCGGCTGAAAGCGGACCGCGATCGCGTGCTGAAGGCGCTCGCCCGGTACGGAGCTGCGGCAACTCCGCATGCGCCCGATGGCATCCGTGTCGCACCGACGGAAGGGGAGGGGCGGCATCCCAATGTCCAGGTCGAGCCGGCCTTCCAGAAGGGGTGGTTCGAGGTCCAGGACGAGGGCAGCCAGCTCGCCGCGCTGCTGGTCGGGGCGAAGCCCGGCGAGCAGGTCCTCGATCTCTGCGCCGGCGCCGGCGGCAAGACCCTCGCCCTTGCCGCGGCCATGGAAAACAAAGGCCAGATCGTTGCGACCGATCGCGACCGTTCTCGCCTCGCCCCAATTTTCGAGCGCCTGAAACGCGCCGCCACCAGGAACGTCCAGGTCCGCGAGGCCGGTGCCGTCCTCGACGACCTCGCCGGCCGCATGGACGCGGTCCTCATCGACGCTCCCTGCACGGGAACGGGAACCTGGCGCCGCCATCCCGACGCCAAGTGGCGGCTGAGCGAGCGCGCGCTGACGGAACGGGTGGCGGAGCAGCGCGCGATCCTCGCCGACGCGGCGCGGTACGTGAAGCCCGGCGGCCGGCTTGTGTATGTGACCTGCTCGCTTTTGCCGGAGGAAGACGGCGATCAGGTCGAGGCGTTTCTGGCCGAGCACGGTGAATTTCGGACTCTCGAAAGTGAAGCGCTCCGGGGGCGGGCGGCCGCCTTCAATCTCGCGCCGGAACTCGCCCGATCCACCGGCATAGTTCTCTCGCCGCGATCGACCGGCACCGACGGTTTCTTTGTCGCGATCTTGGGACGCTGACCCGCAGGACCTTAGAGCGGAATAGGGCGGCCGCAACCAGCCTGGCGATAACGCGAGGGGCGCGTTGCCGGCCGTATTCCGCCGCACTGCGCCGACGCTCGATGGGCGGTCGGCCGCTGGGGCTGTAATTCTGTCACGCTTGGCGTGGCTGGGCGGAATACGGCCGGCCCGCGGCCGTGGCGACAAGCCGGCATAGTCGGCGTCGCCGGCCTATTCCGCCCTACGGACTGCCCACGCGATCGCGTCATCGAGCCGGTCGTTTCCCCAGAACAGCTCGCCGTCCTCGGTGACGAAGCTCGGCGCTCCGAACAGGCCCTTGCGTTCGGCTTCTTCCGTGGCATCGCGGAGCGATTGTTTCGTCGCGGGCAGCTCCGTTGCCGCTAGTGCCGTGCGCGGGTCGCCGCCCGCCTCGATGACGCAGGCGGCGAGAATGCCCGGATCGGCGACGTCGAGGTCGCGCACGAAGTTCGCGACATAGACCGCCCGCACGAAATCGGGGAGCCAGTCTTCGCCCGCGGCGACGATCGCCAGCCGGGCCGCCTTGAGGCTGTTCCTCGGAAACAGCGACGGGCGGCGGAAGGCGAAGCCGTGGCGGGTGCAGACCCGCTCGAGGTCGCGCCACATATAGGCGTCCTTCGCGGGAACCAGCTTGAATGGCGAATCACCCAGGCCCAGCTGCGCCTTGAAGATTGGCCCGAGGAGGAAAGGGCGCCAGACTATGTCGACGCCGGCCACGCCCGCCGCATCCTCGATCCGCATGGCGGCGGGATAGGAATAGGTGCTGGCGAACTCGAACCAGAACTCGAGGGTGGGGCGCGGCATGCTCCACGACTGCACCCGGCGGTGCGCACAATCAAGCGGCTATTTCGGCGGACGGCCCCACATATCTCGAAAGCGGCCGGAGGAGCCGGCCCGTCTTCTGCTGTTCGCGGGCATGGGCGACCCAGCCGGCAACGCGGCCCATCGCGAACACGCATGTGAACGCCTCCGGCGGAAACCCGACCGCCTCGAGCAGGAGCGCCGTGTAGAACTCGACATTGGTTTCGAGCACCCGCCCCGGTTTCGCCGCGCGGAGCACGGCGAGAGCGGTGCGCTCGACCTCTTCGGCAAAGGCGAGCCGGCCGGGGTTGCCGGCATCCCGGCCGAGCTTGCGGATGGCGGCTTTCAAGGCATCGGCGCGCGGATCGCGGACCCGGTAGACACGATGTCCGAAACCCATGAGGCGCTTTCCGCTTGCGACTTCGCGCTCAAGCCAGGCCCGCGCATCACCGTCCGACGCGATCGCGTCGAGCATGGCGATGACCGGTCCGGGCGCGCCGCCATGGAGCGGACCCTTGAGCGCACCGAGGCCGGCGAGGACCGCGGAGGTCAAGCCGGCGAGCGTCGACGCCACCACGCGCGCGGCGAAGGTCGAGGCGTTGAGGCCGTGATCGGAAACGGTGACGAGATAGGCGTCGAGAGCACCGGCCAATCGCTCTCCGCTTTGCTCCGCAGAAAGCATGCGCAGGACGTCGGCGGCATGGCCGGCACTCGGGTCGGGTGCGATCGCCGGCTTGCCGGAACGGAGCCGGATCAGCGCCGGCGTGAGGACGGCGGGGGCCGCAATCAAACGAAGTGCGTCGTCAGCGCTGTCGCCATCAGGCATCAGGGAGATGCCGGCGCGGACGCCGTCGAAGACATCGAGGGTCTGCAGGCGGGGCAGGATCGCGGTGACGCGATCGAATACGTCGGTGCGGGCCGCACCGAGGGCCGCCCCCAGACGCCCGTCGCCCGGCAGATCTTCGAAAAACCCGTCGAGGAGCAGGCTGATCACGCCCTCAAAACCGACGCGCCCGGCGAGTGCCGATAGCGGATAGCCGCGGATCACCAGCGTGCCGGCGGCGCCGTCGACATCCGACAGCACCGTTTCGGCCGCAACAACGTCATCAAGCCCGCTCTGCATGACCTCACTCCTTGACTGCATCTGCCGATATGGTGATGCTGTCTTCTCGACGTCAATATTGATCAACTTAATCAACATGGTGGAATGGATCGACAGATCTGCTGCTTTGGCGACGCTGGGTGTTCGCCGCGAGACGCTGTACGCCTATGTCAGCCGCGGCCGTATCGGCGCGCGGCCTGATCCCGACGACTCACGCTGCAGTCTCTATCGCGCCGCCGATATTGCCGCGCTGGTCGGCCGCCGCGCGCGGGGGCGCCGCCACTCGGCTATCGCCGCAAGCGCGATCGCGTGGGGCGAGCCCTCGATCACGACGTCGGTCTCGACGATCCACAACGGGCGGCTGATCTACCGCGGACGCGATGCCGCCGCCGTCGCCGAGAGTGCGACGCTTGAGGAAACTGCGGCACTGTTGTGGGAGCAGCCGACAATTTTCTTTCCGGCAAGCGCGCTCGGCGTCGGCGATGATCCGTTCGTTGCGCTTGCCCGCCTCGCCGGCAGGGCGCCGCATGTTCTCGGCCGGAGTCCGCGGCGTCTGCGTGGAGACGCCGCGACGGCGGTCGGAACACTCGCCACAGCGCTCGGTGCCGGCCCCGGCGAGGGAGCCGTCCACGAACGTCTGGCTGAGGGATGGCGACGGCACGGGGAGGTCGCCGATCTCATCCGGCGCGCGCTCGTGCTTCTCGCCGATCACGAGCTCAATGCATCGACATTCGCCGTGCGCGTCGCTGCCTCGACCGGTGCGTCCGTGGCCGCGAGCCTGCTTGCCGGGCTGAGCGCGCTGTCCGGCCCGCGGCATGGCGGTGCCGGCGAGAAGATCGTTCAGCTCCTGGCGGATGCGAAGAGGACCGGCACCGGAGATGCCGTCCAGCGATGGCTGGCCCGCGAAGAGCCGTTGCCCGGCTTCGGTCACCCGCTCTATCCGGAGGGCGATCCGCGTGCCGGCGCGCTCCTCGATCGTTTCGCCCTGAAACCTCTTCTTGCGGAGCTTCGCGATGTTGTCGGCGAGGCGACGGGCCTCCCGCCGAACGTCGACTTTGCGCTCGCCGCCCTGACCAGCGCTCTCCGACTACCCGGTGACGCGGCCTTCCGGTTGTTTGCGCTCGGCCGCAGTATTGGCTGGGCGGCCCATGCCATGGAGCAGGCGGCGAGCGGCCAACTCATCCGGCCGAGGGCGGTCTACACCGGAAGCCTTGCGATCGGCTAGGTACCCGCTCAGCTGATGCATCCTCCAGCTTAGCCAAGCACGGACTCCGGCGGATTTGTTCGCGATCTGATAACGGATCGCCGCGTCATCTCCGTCGATGCAACGGGGAAGCCTCCCTACCGCTACGTCGAGTGGCCATCCGGCAAGGTAAATTCCCAGAGCTTCCTGTTGAAGATCGCCGTCAGGCCCGCCGCGAGCGCAATTGTGGATGCTGCGGTCAGCAGGCCCAAGCTGGGACCGACGAGGGTTGCCAGCGCTCCGCTTTGTGTTTCAGAGAACGGGCCTACGCCACGCGTAACGAAACCCATGTTGGACATGACCCGCCCGCGCAGGTGGTGCGGCGCGGCAAGCTGCATGATGCTGGTGCGATTGACGGTCATCTGCACCTCCAGGACGCCAATCATCGCCAGGGCCGCGAACGAGACAGCATAGCTGTGCGACATCGACAGGAAGGTCAGGACGGCCCCATAGACGAACGCGCGCACGATGCTGAACCGGGCGCTCCGGACCTGCCGGTCGATCGACAGCATCCAGGCGATGCCGAGGAAGGACCCGACGGCCGGCGCTGCCAGGAGGAAGCCGAGCGCCTGCGGGCCGGCGCCGAGTATCTCGCGGCCAATGATCGCGATCATGGTCGGATTCATTTCGAAGAACCCGAACACGAGCTCCAGCTTCAACAAACCGCTGAGAACCGGCGTTGCGAAGATGTAACGGATGCCTTCGAGGAACTCGGAGACGAAGGACCTCTCGCCCGGTTCAACGACCCGTCGCAGCGGTCGCATCGCCGCCACGGCCACCATCAGTCCCACATAGGTTATCGCGTTGCCGAAGAAGGGCGACGCCAACCCGACATTGGCAATCAGGAAGCCGCCAAGAGGCGGTCCGATGAATTTCGAGAATCTGGTCGCGGTAATTCCCAGCGTCACCGCCCTGGACAGGATTTGTCGGGGCACCAGGCGCGGAAAAAGCGTTTGCCTGGCCGCGGCGTCGAACGTCGTGACGATCGCCTGGATCGTCACCTCTGCATAGATGTGCCAGAGCTCGACGGCGTCGTAGAAGATCAGCAATCCAAGGGCGAGGGACGCGAGAAGCGACGTCGCCTGTGTTGTGAACAGCAGCAGGCGCGGACTGATCCTGTCCGATACGACGCCGGCAATAGGTGAGAGGACGATCGCTGGAACGGCGCGTCCGGCGCCTAAGAGCCCTACCAGCAGAGGCGCATCGGTGATCTGGTAGACAAGCCAGACGACGCCGATCTGTTCGATCCAGCGGCCGGTGTTGGTTGTCGTCAGACCGAGCCAATAGAGCGTGAAGTCGCGGTAGCCGAGCGGCGCCAAGCCTCGCGGCAACCGGGCGAAGGGCTGTATCTCGCTCATCGGGTCGGCGCCGTGCGCATCCCCATCGCTAGGCTGCGGTCATGTCGCGCACGATCCGGCCCGCCTCGCCCCGCAAGTAGACCTCGCCGGCCATAAGCCGGCGCGCGGTTCGCTCCACGCTCACGGAGCGAACGGTCTTGCCGTCCCGCTCCATCTCGACGTGCGCGGCGACAACACCCTTGCTGAGGCCGACGCGAACCCAGCCCGAACCGTGGACGTTGCCCGCTTCGTGCGGCAGCGTGCCAGGCACCGCGCAGGCCACGGCGGCGCACATCAGTCCTGTGAGCGGCAGGGCGTGATGCATCTTGCCGACGGACACCATCCGACCGAGCACATCCATCTCGGCCCCGCGGAGCGGCTTGCCGCCCACTGTGCGGGTATCACGGGGCGGCGCGATCCACCCGATCTTTGGCGTCGCCATGCTTTCGACCGCCGCGCCGTCAACCGTCTTCGCCGCGCCAAGGTTGACGGCGACCGTTCCACGAATTTTCTCGAGTCGCCGCAGCAAGCCGGCGTCGGCGTTCAACTGCTCCGGCAGTTCGTCACCCGCGACCCCGAGGTCGCCAGGCCGGACAAAGACGATCGGGATGGTCGCGTCGACGATCGATACCTCAATGGCGCCGACGCCCTCGACGTCGATCCGGTCGCGAGGATTTCCGGTCGGCAGCAGGGAGCCGAATTCGGACCCGCCGGGATCGAGATATTCGGTCAGGATAGCGGCGCCCGTTCCGGGCACGCCGGCAATCTCGCAGTCGCCCTCGGTGGCGGCCCTGCCGTCCGATATCGGCACATGGGCGTGGACGACCTTCCCGGTGTTTTCGTTGAACATCCGGACGACCGTCACCGGCCCGGACACCGCGACCATGCCTTCATCGACCGCAAAGGCGCCTACCGCCGCCGTCAGATTGCCGCAGTTGGCCGAATAGCCGACGACCGGCTCGGTCACAGCTCCCTGGGCGAACAGGTAATCGACATCGCAGTCCGGCCTTCGGCTCGGTCCCACGGCCATGACCTTGCTGGTGGATGAGTGCGTCCCGCCCAACCCGTCGATCTGCATCGGGTCCGGCGTGCCGAGCAGGGCAAGGACGAGGGCATCGCGATCCTCGCGCCTCTCCGGCATCAACTCTCGCCGGATGAAGACGCCCTTGCTGGTGCCGCCGCGCATAAGAACGGCAGGAATCCTGACCTGGCCCATGGTTCCCCCCAGAACAATTCGGAAGCCGTCCCGGTCTGCGAAAGACGGCCGCCGTGACGGTCAATCGCGGCCGGCAAGCTCGGCCATCGGCAGATGCCCGGCGTTGAATCTCTTGCGAAGCATTGGAATGAGCCCGCCTTCGGCGATGATGGCGAGCACGGTGGCCGACAATGGAGGGAAGTCGAACGCCCCTGCGCCGCAGACGATCGTGTTGGCGTCGATGTCGACGGTGATGGTTTCGCCGTGCTCGATCCTATCGGCAGCCGCTTCGCAGACGACGGGCAGCACGCCATGATTGACGCAGTTCCGGAAATAGATGCGCGCGAAGGATTTCGCGATGATCACCGAAATACCTGCGTGCTTGAGCGCCACGACGGCCTGCTCGCGCGACGAACCGCAACCCCAGTTCGCGCCTGCGACGATGATGTCTCCGGGCTTCACGGCAGAGGCAAAGGCGGGGTCCAGGTCTTCCAATGCATGCCTCGCCCACTCTGACGGATCGACGAGCGTGTAGACGTACTTGCCGGGAAAAATGACATCGGTATTGACCCCGTCACCGTACTTCCAGGCGCGGCCCCGAAGTTGGATCGCATTGCTTTTCGATCCTGTCCGTTCCGACTGATTGTCCTGCGCGGCGTTCGACGTCATGTCTCATCCTCAGAGATCGCGCGGATCGGTAATGGCGCCGGCAATCGCACTGGCCGCGACGACCGCAGGGTTGGACAGGTAGGTGGACGCATCACGCGTACCCATCCGGCCGCGGAAGTTTCGGTTGGCGCTGCTGATCGTCGTTTCGCCGGGCGCCGGCACGCCGAGATGATTGCCCATGCAGGGTCCGCAGCCCGGCGTGCCGAAGACGGCGCCCGCTTCAAGCAGGGTTCGGACATCGCCTTTCGCGACCGCTTCGAGCATGACCTCGGACGAAGCCGGAATGACGAGGAGGCGCGTGCCCCGGGCGACACGGCGGCCCCGCACGACCTCGGCAGCCACGGCGATGTCTTCGAGGCGTCCATTGGTGCACGTCCCGATGAAGGCCTGCTGAACCGGCGTGCCTTTCACCTTGGAGAGCGGAAGAACGTTGTCGACCGTGTGAGGGCAGGCGACCATCGGCTCGAGGTCGGCGGCACTGATCCTGTACTCAGCCAGATATCCGGCATTCGCATCGGGCAGGACAGCCCACTCTTTCAGGCGTTCGACGCGTCGGGCAATGCGTTCGGGTAGGGGGCGCTGCGCAGCGTCGTTCCGAGGCGACTTTCTCTCGGCGCGTTCGGCCAGCCACGAAAACACCGCGTCACTTGGAGCGATGTAAGCGTTCTTGGCTCCGAACTCGGCCATCATGTTCCGCAGCACGCAGCGGCTGTCGATGCTCAGGGCATCAATCGTGCTGCCGCTGAACTCGATGGACCGATAGATTCCGCCATCTGCCCCGAAACGACCGATGATGGTGATCGCCAGGTCCTTTGCCGTCACCCCGAACGGCAGGACGCCGTCAACGACGACGCGGACGCTTTCCGGAACGCGCAGCCAGAGTTCGCCGGTGGCCCAGACGGCGGCCATTTCGCTGCGTCCGACGCCGACGCCGCACGCACCCAGCCAGCCGAAATGCGGCGTGTGCGAATCCGAGCCGATCACGAGGTCGCCCGGTGATACGATCGCCTCCTCGCTGATCACCTGGTGGCAGATGCCGCGCCCGACATCGAAGAGATTGGCGATGCCCTGCGCGGCGGCGAACCGCCGCGTTTCGGCGTGGTTCGTCGCGTGCTGCGTGCTGGGAGCAGGCGCCGCATGATCCAGCGTGATCGCGTGGCGCTCCGGATAGACCATCTTCTCCAGCCCGAGCGAGCGGAAGATGCGGCTGATCGCCGCCGTGTTGTCGTGCGAGAAGGTAACGTCGGGCGTGGCGTCGACGATCTGCCCGACGATGACCGCCGCGTTGCCGGATGCGCGCGCCAGCACCTTCTCGGCGAAAGTCTTGCCGGGCCATCGGGAGGGCTCAATCATGGCGATCCGTAGAGATGGCAGGAAACGTTGTGGCCGCCGCCGCCGAGCGCCGGCACAAGGCTGCTGCATTTCGGCATCGCCTTGGGGCACCGCGCGTGAAACGGACATCCTCGAGGCACGTCGATCGGGCTCGGAATCTCGCCCCGGAGCGCGACGTCGTCGCGTTGCAGGTCGGGATGCGCCGGAAGGGTCGCGTCGAGCAGCGCCTGCGTATAGGGGTGCAGCGGATTGGAGAACAAGTCCTCGGCGGGGCCGGATTCGACGATCTTGCCGAGATACATGACGGCGACCCAATCGCTCATGTACCGCACGTCGCCGAGATTGTGCGCGATCAGCAGGAAGGCGACGCCGAAGCGTTGTTGCAGGTCCTTGAGCAGGTTCATCACCTGCGCCTTGATCGAGACGTCCAGCGCCGAGAGCGGCTCGTCGAGAACGATCACCTTCGGATTGAGCGACAGCGCCCGGGCGAGCGCAATGCGCTGCCGCTGGCCGCCGCTGAATTCATGAGGGTAGAGTGACGGCGCATCCTTCGGCAGGCCGACCTGGGCCACGACCTCGTCGACGCGGTCCTTGATCTCGGCCTTGGTCATCGGTGTGTTGACGATGATCGGCTCCGCGATGATCTCGCGGACTTTCAGGCGAGGACTGAGCGAACTGTAGGGATCCTGGAAAACGGCCTGTACCGACTTCCGATAGTGGCTGTGCTCGGCCGCAGTCGCCTTGTGGATGTCGATGCCCTCAAGCCAGATACGGCCGGCCGTCGGTGTAGTGAGCTTGAGGATCATGGAGGCGGTCGTGCTCTTGCCGCAGCCGGACTCGCCGACGAGTCCGACCGTCATGCCGGTGTCGATCTCGAAACTCACGCCGTCTACGGCCTTGACAGTCCCGCCACCGCGCGAGAAGGCGCCGCTGCGCCGCACCGGAAAGTGCTTCGCCAGGTTTTCGACCCTGATGATCGGGTCAGACATAGTGCCAGCACCTCACGCACTGGTTCGCCGCCAACGGAATCTCGGGCGGGAACTCGCGAGAATTGCACTTGTCGAAGCTTTCCGAGCATCGCGGCAGGAAGGAGCATCCCGGCTTGAGATCAAGCAGCGCCGGCGGCTGACCCTCGATGGTGTACAGCCGTTCGGTCTTCACCTCGGCGCGCGGAACCGATTTGAGCAGCGCCTTCGTGTAGGGGTGGGTCGGTGCATCGAAGATCCGGCGAACCGGTCCGATCTCGACGATCTTGCCGGCGTACATCACGGCGACCCGGTCGCACATCTTGGCGACCACGCCAAGGTCGTGCGTGACGAAGAGCATGGCCAGCTTTTCCTGCTGCTGGATGCGCTTCAGCAAGTTGAGGTACTGCATCTGGATGGTCACATCGAGCGATGTGGTCGGTTCGTCGGCGATGAGGAAGCGGGGGCGGCAGGCGAGGGCCACCGCACCGACGACGCGCTGGCGCATACCGCCACTGAACTGGTGCGGATAGTCGCGCAGGCGCGACTCCGGCGCCGGGATGTCCACGGCCCGCATCATGCCGACGACGCGCTGCCGCAGTGGTTCGCCGTGCAGACCATCGTGGATGGTGATGCCTTCCCCGATCTGGTTGCCGATCGTGAAGACCGGATTGAGGGAGCTGAGCGGGTCCTGCAGCACCATGGAAAGGTGACGGCCGCGGTACTCCCGCATCTCCTTGTCGCTGAGCTTCAGGAGATCGACGCCGTCGAACAATACGCTTCCGCCTACGATCTTTCCGGGGGTTGGGACGAGCCGCAGCAGCGACAGCGAGGTCATCGTCTTGCCGGAGCCGGATTCTCCGACGAGTCCGAGCGTCTCGCCCTCCTCGACGGAGAAGCTCACGTCATCCACCGCCCGGATGACGCCGCGCCGGAGATAGAACGAAGTCTTTAGATTTTTGACTTCGAGCAGCGCCATCAGAGCTGCCTCAGCTTGGGATCGAGCCTGCCGCGCAGCCAGTCGCCGAAGGTGTTGAACGAGAAGACGACGAGGGTCAGCGCCAGGCCAGGAAACAGGCCGATCCACCAGGCGTTGATCAGGAAATCCTTTCCGTCCGAGACCATGTTGCCCCAGGTCGCCGTGGGCTGGGGCACGCCGGCGCCGAGGAAGCTCAGCGTCGCTTCGGTCAGGATGATCTGGCTGACCTCTAGCGAGCACAGCACGATGAAGGTGTTGAGGACATTGGGTAGGATGTGGACGCGCATGATGCGCATGCTCGAACAGTTCGCCACCTGCGCCAGGCGCACGAAGTCCCGCTCCTTGAGCAGCAGAACCTCGCTGCGAATGATGCGCGCGAAGCGCGACCAGACGACCAGCGACAGGGCCAGGATGATGGTCGACAGGCCCGGACCGACGGTCATCACGAAGACGAGCGCGATGAACAGGGCCGGTAGCGCCATGAAGGCGTCGGTGAGCCTCATGAGTACGGTATCCACGCGCCCGCCGACATAGCCGGAAACGATGCCAATGGTGATGCCGAGCCCGCCACCGATCAGAAGCCCGCAGGCCGCGACGACCAGACTGGTGCGGGCGCCGTAGAGCAGACGGCTGAAGAGATCGCGGCCGAGATTGTCGGTGCCGAGCAGGTGCGTTCCGGCCGCCGAGACGAAGCCCGGCGGTTTCAGCCGATTGGGCAGCGCCATCGCGTATGGGTCATGCGGCGCAAGCCAGTTCGCGAGGATTGCCACGAGCACGAAAGTGCCCAGGATGATCATCGGGATCAGGGGCCAGCGTCGCAGCTCGCTCGTGATGCGGTCGACGGCAACCAGCGCGCTCACACGCCCAAGGGGCTTCTCCGCGATCGACATCATCGAGCCCCTTCGAGGCGAATCCGGGGATCGATCACTGCATAGAGCAAGTCGACGACCAGATTCATGATGATGACGATGAGGCCGCCGATCAGCAGGCAGCCCTGCACGAGCGGATAGTCGCGACCGATGATGCCCTGGTAGATGAGCCGCCCGACGCCGGGCCAGGCGAACACCGATTCCACGACGACGCTGCCGTTGAGAAGGAAGGCAATCTGCACGCCGGTGAACGTCACGACCGGCAGAAGGGCGTTGCGCAGGCAGTGTTTCCAGATAACGGAGCGCTCGGAAACCCCCTTGATGCGCGCCAGCTTGACGTACTCGCTGTCAAGGACCTCGATGACGCTCGACCGCACCAGGCGTGTCGTGCCCGCCAGCATGAACAAGCTCCAGGTCAATGCGGGCAGCACGTAGGATTCCGGGCCCCGCATGCGCGCGACCGGGAGCAAGTCGAGGTGTACGGCGAACACCAGGATAAGGATCAAGCCGATCCAGAAGCTCGGCGCCGACACGCCGATAACGGCCAGCCCGCCAAGCAGATGGTCCATGAAGGAGCCGCGCCGCTTGGCCGAGATGACGCCGGCCAGCAGTCCGAAGACCAGAGCTATCGCAATGGTGACCAGGGCCAGCTTCAGCGTGTTGGGCAGAGCCTGCAGGAAGAGATCGGCAACCGGCCGCTTCAGCTCCATCGAGGTGCCGACGTTCCCCGAGAGCAGATCCTTCATGTACTCCGCGTACTGGACATGGATCGGTCGATCGAGGCCGAGCCTGTGAACCATGGCTTCGCGCTCGGCCACGCTATAGTCCGACGGCAGCAGCAGGTCGACGGGAGTGCCGATGACGCGCGCCAGCAGGAACACCGTCGTGACCAGCACGAAGAGTGTGATCAAACCCTGCCAAAGCCGCATTACGATGTAGCGCGTCATGGATAGACTCTCATTCCGCCATGCCTCGACAGGAGTATCGCCCGTCCGAAAATGCGGGCGACACTCCTTCGAATTGGCTCTCAGATCTCCTTGCCCGTGTACTTCCAGTAATTGAAGAAAGCGGACGCGTAAGAGTTGCCGGGCGCCATCACGGCCTTGACCCGGGGACCGACGACGACCGGAAGAGGGGCTTCGACAATCGAGACGCAGGTGTAGGTTGGGGTGGTGAGCTCCAGCCCGGCGTCGACTATCTTGGTGTACTCCTCCGTATCGACCGCCTGCTGACCGGACGTGTAGATCTTGTCCATCTTGCCCTGATCCGGCGAGCCGATGAACAAGTTCAGCACACCGCCATCGGTGGTGAAGTACTGCAACCGTTCGATCGCCACGGGCTTGGCCAGCGACGTCGCGCTGGCGCCGGCCTTGCCGACCAGCTTCATGGACTTCGGCGGGCGGCGCGCTTCACGCCAGGCTGCCGAGTCCACGGAGATGACGTTGGCCTGGAATCCCACCTGCGCCCAATAGCTCGCCATCGCCACGACGATGTCCTCGAGGTAGGGAGCGGAGGAATCCGGTGCGGTCCATATGTCGCCGCTGAAACCGTTGCCGTAGCCGGCTTCGGCCAGAAGCTTCTTGGCTTCCTCGGGATCATATCGCCACAGCTCTTTCATCCGGGGCGCCCACTTCTCCGCCAGCCAGGGCGCCACGTCGTCGCCGCGGATGTTCAGCGCCTGCTGGGTCGAGGGCAGGGCACCGAGGCCGCCAAGAAGATTGTCGACGATTTCCTGCCGGTTGATGGCCAGCGACAAAGCCTTGCGCACGCGCACGTCGGCCAGCGGCGACTTCTTGGCCTCGGGCATGTAGCAACCGATGAAGTTGAGCTGGCTCATGCCGCGGTTGCTGGTGAGAACGTCCAGGCCCTTCTTCTTGGCGCCGATTGCGGCTTCCACCGACGAGTTGGTCGCGTCGATCTCGCCCTTGTCGATCATGAACATGCGCGTGGCTTCTTCCGGCACAAGCGTGATCGTGACGCGCTTGAAATCCGGCACGACGCCCGTCCAGTGCGGATAGTCCACCGCCTCGTAGACCAGCGAGTCGTTCTCGACCATGCTGACGAACTTGTACGGGCCGGTTCCGATAGGGTTCTTGAGGAAATGGTCGTACCCGTTCTTCTCGATATATGCCTTCGGCAGCATGAAGAGGTGCGGCGTCGTCAGGTTCGAATAGATGGTCACCAGTCGTGGGGTCGGTGCCGGCGTGGTCACCTTCACCGTATAGTCGTCGATGATGTCGACCTTGGGCGGAAAGCCCCACATGTCGCGCGTCAGGTCGAACTGCCAGGCGTCTTCCTTCTGGGCGCGATCGAGGCTGAAGGCGAAGTCGGCGGCCGTCATCGCGCTGCCGTCATGGAAGACGACGCCCTTGCGGAGATTGAAGGTCCACTCCTTGCCGTTTGTGGACAGGGTCCATTTCTCGACCAGCCCGGGCTGGAGCTTGCCGGTCACGAGATTCTGCGGGAAGCAGCCGTCGAACATGCCGGAAATGAAGCCGAGCGTCTCGCCCTTGCTCGTGGCGGGGTCGAGATTGTTGCCGCCGAAATCCCCGACGGCAAAACGCAATTCGCGATCCTCGGCCTGCGCGAAAGCCTTCGTGCCTGGCAGCGCCATGGCGAGGGCCGCCAGAGTGGCGCCCTGGCCGCCAGCTTGCAGCAGGCGGCGCCTCGTCAAATGTCTGATGCCCATGTCTGCGTGCCTCCCTGAACGTTTGTTGGTGGACTTGGACGTTTTTTCCCGGTCGGGCAGCCGGCGCTGCTCGTCACGAAGGCTTGAGAACCATCAGCTTGGTCAGCTCCGCGATGCTGCCGAGGCTTTCGGCCCGCCAGACAGTGTCGATCAGTGCCTTGATCTGCTTGTCCGGCATGTAGCGGGACGCCATCTTGGTCAGCTTCCCCTCCAGCTCGCGGTCGGTGAGCGGATCGTCCGCGAAGCCGTGTGGCCGCACCACATGGCGCGTGAAGGTCTTGCCGTTTGTGGTGGTGAGTTCGAAATGCGCCTCCACGCTCTTCGGCGGCAGCTTGGGGTCGCTTTCGACCGTGATCTTTTCGCTGAGTTCCAAGATGACGGGGTCGGTCAGGCGCTCGGGATCGACCGACTCCGCGCCGACCTCGCGCTCTTTGATGGCTGTCGCGATGAGGAAGAAGATGCTGTGGTCGGCAGTCTCGGGATTGCGCGGGTACATGATGGGGACGGTCGCGCGGGCGAGGTCTGACGGATAGATCCTCAGCCTGATGGAGGCGACGTCTTCCGGCTTGAGGTCATTCTCCTTGGCGACCTCGATCGCTGCTCCGATGTGCCCCTGCATGTTCATCTGCGAACAGTGGTATTTGAAGCGCGTGTCGCGGATCCGCCAGCCGCGGAAATCGAGCATCCGCTCGATATCCATCTCACCGTCATACATGACCTGGTTCTGGCCTTTCTCGCCCTCGATCACCCGCAGCGGTCCCGTGAACCCGTGCTTGGCGAGGATGCAGGAGGTGATCGCCGCGCAGGCCCCCCAGCCGAAGCGCAGATTCTTGCGCATCGTCTTGTCCTCGAGCGAGGTGTCCATGATGTGCAGCACCATGTTGCCGGAAGCGCAGGTGCCGATTGCGTTGGCGATCTGGTCAGCGTCCAGCCCCATCAGGCGGCCGAGCACGGCCGGCATCGTGACCGAGGCGCGGCTGTCGCTGAACCAGTCCAGCCAGTGCTTGACCGCGCCGCCGTAGCGCGCTCCGAGTTCGTAGGAGGTAACGATCGCCCGGATGAGATCCTGTCCGGTCGAGCCCTGCCGTTCGCATATCGCGAGAATCCCCGGAATTGAGTCCGAGTTATGCCCGCCGCCGCCGATGTCGTTGAAGTCGAGGTAGCGGACCAGGAAGCTGTTCACCAACGTGGCGTTGGATGCTGTCGTCCGCATTCCGGAACCGAAGATCGTCGCCTCTTCCGGTCCGCCCAGGTCGCGTACCACGTCCTCGCATATCGGACGGCCCGGCGCATTGAAGGCGCCGATGGCGCAGCCCAGCGTATCCAGCAGGCAGCGCTTTGCGTGGTGGATCACGTCCTCCGGCAGCAGGTCGTAGTCGATGCCGAGCGCGTAGTTGGCGAACTGGTGAGAGATGCTCGACTTATGCAGGCTGTCGAGGTGTTTCCAGGCGATCTCGCGCTGAAATGTCATAATCGATCCCCCGTCCTATCCTCGACTAAAAAACGGTGAGCTTCATGAGGTCGCCGACATCATCGAGCTTGTCGGCACTCCAAATTACGTCGATCAGCTTTCCGATCTTGGCGTCGCTCATGTATTTTCCGGCGTTGTTGCGGAACTTCGCTTCGAGTTCCGCGTCGGTCAGGTCCGGCCCATCCCAGAATCCGTGCGGGACGGCGACGTGCTTCTGAACCTTGCGCCCGTCCTTCGTCGTGATCTCGCACTTGCCGTCGAAACCCAGCGCCGAGCGGTACTTGAGCTTCGGCTGAGCAGGGATCGTCGGGTCTCCCTCGACGACGATCTTTTCGATCAGGTCAAGGATGACGCTGTCCGTGAACTTTTCCGGCAGCACGGAGTCGGCCGTCATCTCGCGATCCTTGATTGCGACCGCCGTCAGATAGAAGGCGCTGTGGTCCGCCGCTTCGGCCGTCCGCGGGTACTTGATTGTGACGGTCGGCCGGATCGCGCTGGCGCCGGGACTCATCCGGATGCGGACGCCCGCGACGTCCTCCGGCTTGATGTCGTGTTCCTTGACCAGCTCGATCGTTGCCTGCAGCAATCCCTGAAGGCTGACGTTCGCGCACAGGTACTTGAAGCGCGTGTGCCTGATGCGCCAACCCCGGAAGTCGGTCATCGGCATGAAGTCGGCATTGTGCCTGAGCATGACCTGGTTGATGCCGCGCTCGCCCTCGAGAACGCGAACCGGGCCGGTGAACCCCCGCTTCGCCAGAAGCGTGGAAGTGATCGCGGCCGAGGCGCACCATCCGAAGCGCAGGTTCTTGCGCATCACGCGCTCTTCGTCGGGCGTGTCGAGCACGCCGAGCACCATGTTTCCGGAAGCGCATATGCCAATGGCGTTGGCGATCTGCTCGGCGTTCATGCCCATCAGGCGGCCGATCGCTGCGGGAGTGGTCAGGCTGGCACGCGTGTCTCCGACCCAGCCGTTCCAGTCGAGGATGCCCTCGGCGATACGTGAGCCGAGTTCGTACGAGACGACGAGCGACGTCAGGAACTCGCGGCCACTGGACTTTTCCCGTTCCGCGACCGCCAGAACGCCGGGGATGGCGTCGGAATTGTGCCCCCCGCCACCCAGGTCATTGAAATCAAGGTATCGGACGAGAAAGCTGTTCACCAGATTGGCGTTGCTGGCGCTGGTGCGGTAGCCGGAGCCGATCACGGTCGCCTCCGCCTTGCCGCCCAGTTCCCTAACGGCCGCTTCGCAGACTGGCCGGCCGGGAGAATTCCAGGCGCCGATGGCGCAGCCGATAGCGTCGAGCAGGCACCGCTTGGCCATGTGCACCACGTCGTCGGGAAGCATGTCGAATTTCAGTCCGAGCGCGTAGTGCGCGAACTGATAGGACATGCTGGACTGGTCGCGCAGTTCCATCTGTCGCCAGCCGAGTTCGCTCCTGAAACTGGCGGCGCTGGGCGTTGCTTTGACGTTGACGTTCACGGGTTCCTCCTGCCGCGGCTCAGCTGACCACGCTCACGGCCGGGCGCCCGGCGAGAACGGCTTCGAAATTGCTCCAGATGTGATCCAGACGATCGGAAAAGTTGTCGTGGGCGAAGCCCGCCGTATGGGGCGTGAACACGACGTTCTCCATGTGGAGAAGCGGATTGTCCGGATCGACGGGCTCCTGCTCGAAGACATCGAGACCCGCCCCGGCGATCTGGCCTGCCTCCAGCGCGCGGATCAGCGCCTGCTCATCGACGACTTCGCCCCGGCACGTGTTGATCAGCAGCGCGCTGCGCCTCATGGCCCCGAGCTCGGGCTCACCGATCAGTTTCGCGCTTCCGGCGTTGAGCGGCACGTGCAGACTGATGATATCGGCCGTGCGCAAGAGTTCGTCGATCGCCACTTGCCTCGCCGGGATCATTGCGGCGGATGTCATCGGCTGCCGAACGACATCATAAAAGATAACGGCCGCACCGAAGCCGCTGACAATGCGGCCGGTCCAGCGCCCGATATTGCCGAACCCGACGATGCCGACCGTCTTCCGATAAAGCTGGCTGAACTTGTCGCCGTCGAGATTGTGCCGCAGCTTCCCCTGCCGCGCGCCTTCGGCCGAGGCATTCACCTGCCTGAGCAGCATCAGCATGAGGGTGACGGCGTGTTCCGCGACCGTGATCGCGTTGGCGCCCCCGACATTTGCGATTGGGATGCCGAGCTCCTTGAGAAGGGGGAGGGGGAAGTGCTCGTAGCCCATTCCCCAGGTGTGCAGCAGCTTCAACTTCTTCGCCGCGCGATAGACCTCGTCTTTGATCCCGACCCTCGCTTCGCAAAGTAGGAAATCCGCGTCGCTGATCTCGCGGATCATGGTCTCGACGCTTTCCGTCGGACGCAGACTGACGAAGGAAAAATTCGCCGGCGCAGACTTCGCCAGCCGCCCGAGATCGCGCTCCGGCGCCCGCCCGACGAATACGACCTTTGCCGTCGATTGACCTGCCGCCTGTGCGGTCATGGCTTGATCTCCGCGTGCAGCCGCCCGTTCGGCGACGATCCCGCCGCACGCCAACTTCCGTGTCCCGATGCAATTGGATTCGAAGGAAGCGCTGGTTGCGCTATCCGCTCTTCGTCGATGACGAACCGTTCATCGTTTTCCTCCACGCCGCGCGCCGGCCATGCACATCCGGCTATGCGCTATCGCTTGCGCCGACTAATGAGCCCTCCAACCACTTCGATCGTCGCTTGCCCGATCATTGATATGTGCTTTGCTCTTCAAAGCCAGCCGCAATTCAGAATGCCGCCATCGTGATCCGCGATGGGGTAAATCGGGCCTCGTTATAACCAATTGGTTTTATGTGCTGATTTAGCTTGCGACGGCGAGCGGCGGAAGCGAGCGGTGGCTCAGATGGCGCACCAGAAGCTGCGCCGGGGCGGGCAGCAGGGAATATTCTCGGGTGCACAGCTTCCATTGCCGCACCGCCCAGGCCTCATCGAGCATGACGGAGGCGAGAGGGCGGGTCGCCACGAAACGTTCTGCGTGACTTTCAGGGACAAGAGCGATCCCAAGCCCTGCATCGACCATGCTGGCCGCAGTCTCGAACCCGTTCAGGCGGATGTGGATCTTCAGCGGATGGCTCAGATCCGCGGCCGCCAGTGTTACCAGCGAGTCGAGAAAGCTCCCCGTCTTCGGCCCGATGAGCTCGTGCTGGGCAAGTTCGCCGAATCTGACGATCTTCAATTTGGCGAGCGGATGGTTGCTCGTCATGAGCGCAACCAACCGCTCGGTCCTGTAGGGCACGACGTGCAGGCCGGCGACGGGCAAACTGCCTCCGAAAATTCCGATATCGGCTTCATTCTCGGAAACCGCGCGCACGATATCCTGGCTGATCGCCTCACGCAGATCGATGCGCACGGCGGGATTCACCCGCAGGAACTCGGCAATGTCGGCCGGCAGCTGCTGAACGAGCGGGGATACGCTGGCGTGAACCCGGATCTGACCGCGCACACCCTTGCCGTGATCGGCGAGGTGCAGTTCCATTTCCTGGATGTCGCGAAGCACGATCCTGGCATGATGAAGAAGCGCCTGACCCGTCGGCGTCATTTCCAGGCCCGACGAACGCCTATAGAAGAGCGGCGCCTTGATCATCTTTTCGAGATCGGTGATGCGCTTGCTGACAGCCGACGCGGCTATGTGCTGGGTCTCGGCCGCGCGTGCCATGCTTCCCTGTTCGCAGACCGTCACGAACAGCTTAAGCGAGAGAAGCTCAAATCGCATTTTCGTTAGCTGAGACCTCATTTCAGGCCGGTCTCATGTCGACTTCTGCCGATACTTTCACCCGGGGGGCGGCGACGCAAGTCACCGGGCCGTGCCGTTCGCCCATCGCGAACCGCGAAGCGGCCGTATGAAAACACGATTGGGGCAAAGCCGAGCGTCGGATAATGTCCCGGTTGCAGAAGAGTCGACGCAACAGCAGCGTGGCAATCCCATGAAAGTAGTCGTCCTCGACGACTATGCCGACGCGATGACACGGCTCGGTGGCCTTGACCGCCTCGCCGCACATGACGTGACCATCTACCGGGATTCGGCCAGAAGTGCGGACGAGCTGGTAGGCAGGCTCAAAGACGCGGACGCGATCGTGCTGATCCAGCAGCGTTGCCGCCTGGGCGGGGACGTCATCCGCCGCCTGCCGAAGCTCAAATTCATCAGCCAGACCGGGCGCAATTTCAGTCATCTCGACCTGAACGCCTGCGAACAGGCCGGCATTGTCGTGTCGGCGAAAGGGGCGGGATCGGCGAATGTCACCGCGGAACTCACATGGGCGCTGATCCTCGCCTCGGTTCGCGACATTCCGCGCCAGGTGGAGCGCCTCAAGCGCGGCCAATGGCTCGACTCGGTCGGCGTTGCGCTCGCCGGCAAGATCCTTGGTGTCTACGCCTTCGGCAAAATCGGCAGCATCGTCGCCGGCTACGGCAAGGCGTTCGGCATGCGCGTCATCTGCCATGGCCGCGAGGGCTCTTTGGCGCGTGCTCGCGCTGCCGGCCTCGAAACAGAACCCGACCGCGAGAATTTCTTCAGGTCGGCGGACGTTCTCTGTTTGCACCTGCCGTTGGTCGATGGCACGCGGGGCATCGTCACGGCGGCCGACATGGCGCTCATGAAGCCGACCGCGCTGTTGGTGAATACCAGTCGGGCCGACATCATCGAACCCGGAGCGCTTTCGAGCGCCCTCGTCCTGGGCCGGCCAGGACATGCCGCGGTCGACGTCTACGAGCAGGAGCCGGTCCTTGATGGCGACCATCCGCTCCTGAAACTCCCGAATGCACTTTGCACGCCGCACCTCGGCTATTCCGTCGACGAATCCTACCGGCAGTTGCTCGAAGTCGCCGTCAACCAGATCCTCGCCTATGCCGACGGCAAGCCGACGAATGTCGTCGTTCCCGATGCGGCCGGCGAAGCAACAGCGGGCCGGAATCCTGAGAAATAGTGCTCGCGCAAAACAGTCGATCGGGCCGGACCAAATAGCCATTGGCATTTGTCCGCCTAATCGCGGGGATCTTCCTCCACTAGCAGAGACGGATGGCATGACCGATCAACATCAAGCATTGGCGCAGGACATTGCACCGCGGGGCAGGTTGCGGGCCGCGCTTAACCTGGGCAACAAAGTTCTTGTGCAGGGCAACGCCAGCGACGGCGTGAAGGGGATCACGCCTGCTCTCGCGAAGGAATTTGGCAAGCGCCTCGGGCTTGATGTCGATTTCGTCTTCTACGATCGCGCCGAGGACGTATTCCAGTCGGTTTCGAGCGAAGCGTGGGATATCTGCTTCCTGGCCAACGACCCCGCCCGCGCCGGCGAGATCGCCTTTTCAAAACCCTATGTGAGCATCGCTGGCATTCATGTCGTCCCTGTCGGCTCGCCGATTAGAAACAACGCGGATGTGGATCAGCCGAATGTGAGGATCGGCGTCAGCTCCGGCAGCGCCTATGACCTGTTCCTGACCCGCTCGATCAAGAAGGCGAAAATCGTGCGCATCAAGGACTCCAACAATGTTCCGCAGATGCTGGTGCGCAAGGAAGCGGACGTTGCTTCCGGCATTTTTCAGCCGATGGAAGCTTTTGTGACAGCCAATCCGGCCTACCGCCTGCTTGGAGAGCCTTTCATGGAAATCACGCAGGCGATGGGTATGCCGGCAGGCCGTTCGGCCAAGGCTGTCGATTACCTCCGATCCTTCGTTGACGACGTGAAGGCGTCGGGCTTCGTGCGCTCGAATTTGGATCGCAACGGTCAAAGCGAGGTGATGGTCGCAAGGTAGCCACTTCACAGATGGATCGAGCGAGCTGCGTCCGCGATCGGGGCAATGCCGGAACGCCGCCAATAGCCCTCGGCAAGCGGTTCGAGGAGTGATCTGACAAGTCGTCTATTTGTGCCAGGACGCCTGCAACCGGTTAGTGCGTTCTCGATGCCTTCATTGCCTGTCGGATGATCGCGAAGACCCGCTCGTCGGCCAATTGGGCGACATTGAAGCGGAGGAACGAGGCGGCGGATTGAGAGACGCTGAACACATTTCCCGGCGCGAGAATGACTTGTTCCTGCATCGAGCGCCGGGCGATGTCAGCCGAATCGTATCCGTCGGGCAAGCGGCACCACAGGAAGAACCCGCCACGCGGGATGATCCAGGGGACGAGGCCGAGGGATGCCAGCCGATCGATCGCCCTTTTGCGGGCTCGCGTGAGGCGCTGACGCAGTTCGTCCAAGTGTTTGCGATAGCTGCCTCCCGCCAGAACGCTTGCGATCAATTCGGTCGCAACCGGGCTCGGACCGCCGAAGCTCGTGGCGACCTGGAGATCGACCAGGCCCTCGATCCAATCTGCCCGACCGGCGATGTAACCACAGCGCACCGATGCGGAGAGCGTCTTGGAGAAGCTGCCGATCCTAACGACCCGATCGAGACCGTCGAGAACGGCGAGACGCGGCGACAATGTCGGCTCGAAATCCGCGAAGATGTCGTCTTCGACGATGATGAGATCGTGCGCCGACGCCGCACTGAGCACGCGATGCGCGGTTTGCGGAGAGAGGGTAGCACCGGTTGGATTATGCAGGGCCGAGTTCGTGATGTAGAGGCGAGGATGCTCGGCGACGAGCGCATCCTCGAATGCGGCAATGTCCGGTCCCTGCGGCGTGTAGGGTATTCCGACGATGTTGACACGATGCGCGCGTAGGAGCGCCTGAAAATTGAAATAGCCGGGGTCGTCGATCAGGACCGTATCGCCTGGACGCAGGAGGAGCCGGCAGATCAGGTCGATTGCCTGTGTCCCCGAGCTCGTCAGCATGACCTGGTCTGGCGTTGCCGCGATGCCTTCATCCGCGAAACGGCCGAGCAGGAGACGGCGCAAAGTGAGCGAGCCACGTGTGCTCCCGTAGTCGCAGAGAACCGCGTCATCCGCGCGAGCGACCGCCCGCAAGCCGCGCCGAAGCGCGGCGTTCGGCATCCAATCGGCCGGCAGCCACCCGCAGCCGGGCTTCAGGACCGACGGATCGGCGTCGAGCGACTGCCTCGACACCCAGAATGGATCGACGTCGCGCGCGCGGGACGTTCCCATCTCGGTGAGCGCCATCGGCGGCGGATTGCTGCCGGTCACGTAAAAGCCGGAGCCTCGCCGCGCGCGAATGAGGCCCTCCGCGGCAAGACGATCGTAAGCCTCGACCACGGTCGACGGCGAGACGCCCATCGTTTCGGCAAACCGGCGCACCGACGGCAACCGGTCGCCGGTCGCGAGCGCCCGGCCCGCGATTTTGGTTCGGACCGCGTTTATCAGCGCTTCCGTACGCGTCGCTTCCTTGTCCATCACAGGGTGGCTTTCTGTACTGGTACTGTGAGCCATACAGTTCGTGCGAATTGTACTATACTGTCTCTGTCACCGCTATTCACCGATCGCTATCTCCATCGGCGATGCAGGGTGAGGGCCAGATGGAACGAACAACCGCCGGCTGGGGCAGCGGGCTGCTCGGCGTTGTCATTTTCAGCGGATCGCTGCCGGCCACGCGGGTTGCCGTCGCGGATCTCTCGCCGATGTTCCTTACCTCCGCGCGAGCGGTCATCGCAGCCCTCCTCGGCGCGGCGCTTCTCCTTGCGTTCCGTCAGGCTCGGCCCGCGCAAAGTGACCTTTTGCGGCTGGCGGTGGTCGCCGTCGGCGTGGTTGTTGGCTTTCCGCTGCTCACGGCGCTCGCGCTCCGGCACATTACCGCGGCGCACTCGATCGTCTTCATCGGCCTCTTACCCCTCGCAACCGCCGTCTTCGGCGTGCTCCGTGGCGGCGAGCGGCCGAAGCAGGCGTTCTGGCTGTTCTCGATCCTCGGTGCCGCGACCGTCGCCGGATTCGCTCTTTCAGGAAGCGGGAGTGGATCGCTCCTGGGCGATGCGCTGATGGTCGCCGCCATCCTGCTCTGCGGCCTCGGCTATGCGGAGGGTGCAACCCTTTCGCGCCGGCTCGGCGGGTGGCAGGTCATCTCATGGGCGCTGCTCCTGTCGCTGCCGATGATGGCGACGATTGGCCTGTTCACCTTGCCTGACACCTGGAGCGGCATCGGCGCGCCCGCGTGGATAGGCCTCGCCTATGTCTCGATCTTCAGCATGCTGGTCGGATTCATCTTCTGGTATCGCGGTCTTGCCCGCGGCGGCATCGCCGGCGTCGGTCAGTTGCAGCTCTTGCAGCCCTTCTTCGGACTGATCCTGGCGGGCGTACTTCTCAATGAGCCCATCGCCTGGAGCATGATCGGGTCGACCGCGGTCGTCGTTCTGTGCGTGGCCGGCGCCAAACGTTTCGCCTGAAGGTCGGACATTGGCCACGTCGATCAGCGCCGCGGCGCCTGCTCATCGCGACGATGGACTGAACCACAGAGGGACTCGGCTCGAGCCGGACGGGGACATCAATCAACCTCCGGCAGAGGAAGAAGCGGCCGTGGCGGGGGTTGCATACTCGTCGCTCTTTGCCTAACCCCATGCTTTTAGTGGGGTCAAAGATGACCGACACCGTCCTCATCCTCGATTTCGGCAGCCAGGTCACGCAGCTCATCGCGCGGCGCGTGCGCGAGGCCGGAGTCTATTCCGAGATCGCGCCCTTCAATCGCGCTGAAGAGGCGATGGCGCGGCTGCGGCCGAAGGCGATCATCCTCTCCGGCGGCCCGTCCTCTGTGCTCGAGCCCGGCGCGCCGCTGCCGCCGCTCACGGTCTATACTGCCGGCGTGCCGGTTCTCGGCATCTGCTATGGCGAGCAGGCGATGGCGCATCAGCTCGGCGGCAAGGTCGAGAGCGAGCACGACCGCGAGTTCGGCCGTGCCTTCGTCGAGGTGAAGCAGGCAAGCCGACTGCATGACGGCGTCTGGAACGCCGGCGAGCGCCACCAGGTCTGGATGAGCCATGGCGACCGCGTCGTGGCGCTGCCGCCCGGCTTCGAAGTCGTGGCGGAGTCCGAGAACGCGCCCTTCGCCGCGATCGCCGACGAGGCCCGGAAGTTCTACGCCACCCAGTTCCACCTCGAGGTTGCCCACACGCCCGACGGTGCCGGGCTCCTCGCCAACTTCGTGCACAAGATCGCCGGCTTGCCCGGCGAGTGGACGATGGCGAAGTTCCGCGAGCAGGCGATTGCGCGCATTCGCGAGCAAGTCGGCCGCGGCCGCGTTCTTTGCGGCCTCTCCGGCGGCGTCGACTCGGCTGTCGCTGCCGTGCTGATCCATGAAGCGATCGGCGACCAGCTCACCTGCGTCTTCGTCGATCACGGCCTGCTCCGGCTGGGGGAGGCCGAGGAGGTCGTCGAGCTCTTCCGCGGCCACTACAACATCCCGCTCGTCCATGTCGACGCCGCCGAGACGTTCCTAGCGACGCTCGACGGCGTCACCGACCCCGAGGTGAAGCGGAAGACGATCGGCAAGCTCTTCATCGACATCTTCGAGGCCGAGGCGCAGAAGATCGGCGGCGCCGAGTTCCTCGCGCAGGGGACGCTCTACCCCGATGTGATCGAGAGCGTGTCGCCGCTCGGCGGACCCTCGGTGACGATCAAGTCGCACCACAATGTCGGGGGCTTGCCGGAACGGATGAAGATGAAGCTGGTCGAGCCGCTCCGCGAGCTCTTCAAGGACGAGGTGCGCGCGCTCGGCCGCGAGCTCGGCCTGCCCGACGCCTTCGTCGGGCGGCATCCGTTCCCCGGCCCCGGTCTCGCCATCCGTGTCCCCGGCGCAGTCACCCGCGAGAAGCTCGCGATCCTGCGCAAGGCTGACGCGATCTATCTCGACGAGATCCGCAAGAGCGGCCTCTACGACGCGATCTGGCAGGCTTTCGCCGTGCTCCTGCCGGTGCAGACCGTCGGCGTGATGGGCGACTACCGCAGCTACGACCACGTGCTGGCGCTGCGTGCGGTCACCTCGACCGACGGCATGACCGCCGACTTCTATCCCTTCGACATGGCCTTCCTCGGCAACACCGCCACCCGCATCGTCAACGAGGTGAAGGGCGTGAACCGCGTCGTCTACGACGTGACGTCGAAGCCGCCGGGGACGATCGAATGGGAGTGAGGGTGCAATCGGCGGCAATAGGGTAGTTTTTCGACGGCGACAATCGGGACAGCCGCGGAGGCCGTGGAGAAGGAGGATGGATGAGCGAGTCCAACAAGGACGAGCGAAACGAGCATGAAGAAGTCCACTTCCTCTCCGTCCGCGGGGTCGCCGAGCCGTTCGAGCATATGCTTCAAGAATTCATGCGCGAAACGGACCGCGGCGCTATCCTGATTGCTGCGGACATCGTGGCGGCCACGCTTGGTGCGGTCATAACCTCGCTCGCCCCGCCGCAGTTTGGCGCGAAGCGCTTGAAGGAGCTGCTACGCTATCCCGGAACGATCGCGACCTTCTCCTCCCGGGCTTAGGCGCGGTGTCGAGCTGGAGGCGGAGGTGGGTCGGAACCCCTTCTCGTCACCGACCGACATAATCGACGAGCTCCGCGAGCGCCCCGAGGCCATGAAGACGCTTCAGGACCGGCTGCGCCGCATGGAGCTGGCGTTCGGTGTATGGATCCTGCTCGGCCTCATCAGGGTGAAGGAGAGGGCGGCGCTTGAAAAGCGTGGCGCATCGGCGAGTTCCGCCGACGGCGCTGTCAACGCTTGACGTGGCACTCCCGCGCTATCGCACCCCGCGGACCTGCCCGGCAATGGTCGCCTGACCGGTGGAGTCCATTTGCCCCGGCATCTTTCTGCTAGCGCACTACTTCGCGGACGAGAGGCCGCAATCGATAATGGTCCAACCGCGCGCCTTCAAAATATCGAGTTCACCTTCGGCGAAGGAGTCTCTCCGCATAGCGAGGCACAGAAGGTGGGTCGGCCGCGTCATTGCGACATAGTGGAGTTTTAGCCGGCCGAGCATACGCGTGCTCTCGCGTACTGGACTACCCTTCTTGTTGACGGTCGAGCCGCCCGCCTTATGGCCGAGCAGCCAAGGTTTGAGCTCCCTCAAATGATGATTGTAGTAGAAGCTGTCGAGCACGAGCGTTGCCGTGTGCGTCTCGCCCTTCACCGAATGGATCGACCCAAGCCGCACCCGGACTTTGGGCGTGTCGAGCGGATAGAGGAAGATGTTGTCGCTGTGAGCCAAGCGTACATCCTCCTTCTCTCGCGCGGGAGATGCCGCTGGCCATTTGAGGAAGTCTCTGACCTCGGTGCCTAGAGCCGCCGCGCCGCTCAGTTGTTTGACGATCGGCTCAACGAGAGGCAACCCATTTCCCCTCCAGTCCGCTTCATTGATCTCGCCCTGTGCGGCGATGACTATGTCGAGTAGCGCCAAATAGCTCCCGCGCTCGGGGCTTTCGGCGAGCGCATCAACGATCCTCCGATTCGGTGACCGCCGCCCGATCCTGCCATGCGTGCCACCGGCAAGCTCGCTGGCCGCCAGTAGCGCCAGCGCAACCGCATTGACGAGCTTATCCGTATTGGCGCTCCCCGCCATCTCGAACCGCGCCTTGGCAAGATATTGCGCGAAGCTAGTGGGTGCCGCCTCCTTGCGCGCGCACTCTGGATCATAGTGCGGCGCATAGTGGCCCACGGCGTGGGGTATGCGACCATTTACGTCGAGCTCATGGACGCCCGCGACCGCTGTGAAGACGCCGCGATCGAGCGCGGTCGCGTCGAAGCTAGCGATCAGATGCGCCCCATAGCACGGCAGCACCTCCTCGATCGAGGTATCGTCGAAAAGGAAGATTGCTGGCGGCTTGGCCTCGGCACCGACGTGGGCAGATGATGGCCCGGCGCCTACCAGAGCCTGTGGGGTGACGCCGAAGCCCTTTACCTCATCGGCCAGAGCCTGGCCAAAGCGATGACTACGCGGCATCGCGTGGATCACTGCGCCGGGAAACGGATCGGTCTTAGCGCCCTCCAGGCCAGACTTCGCATAGATCGCCTGGTTGGAATCCCCAAAGCGTTGCCGGCGCGAGGGCGCATTGCCCTCGCAGAAAATGCGGTACAGGAGCGTCGACTGCTCCTCACTATTATCCTGCGCCTCATCGATGAAGACGAGCGGGAAGCGTTGGCGAAGATCACGCACCGTCTCAGGCCGTTTATCAAGGAGCTCGTTTGCCCATACGAACATCTCGTCGAAGCAGAAATAACCCTGCTCACTCGAGGCGCGCGCGGCGTGGACGAGCGCCCGATAGGTCTGCGTATTCGGACCGAACTTGCCCATGTTTGCGCCGGTATAGTCGAGCTGCGTATAGATCAGCACCGCAGACGTTAGCCTTTTCTGCTCCAAGGCCCAGCGAGTCTGCCGCCCGAGCATGCCCCAACGCTTTCCGAGCGCGATCTGGGTGTCGATGCAACGCACCTCGATCCCCTTCGATCGTAGCCAGGGGAGTGCCAGATATTCGTTCACGAAGGAATGGATCGTGCCGACGAAATGCGGGTAGCGCGCCAGCGCGATGCCGGCCGCCGAATTGCTTAGCTTGGCGCCGATCTCGTTGCGCGCCGCATTGGTATGCGAGAGTACGCAGATGCCCTGCTGGCGATAGGGCCAGCGCATCGCCAGCACCGCAAGCTTGGCGACCAGCAGCGTGGTCTTGCCGCTACCCGGACAGGCCTCGAAATCCACGGTCTCAAGATTGAGCATGGCCGTCTTGCGGCTGTCGTCGCCATCCACCGGCGCGAAGCCGTCTCCGCCAAGCCCCATCAGTTCGGCCGCCCACGCGATGTCGGCCTCGCGGATTAGATCGGCGAAGATGTCGCTCATTCGGCCACCATCGCTCCGGCCGCCTCCGGCTGTTCCTTTGCTTCGAAGAGAGCCGTGACATGCGCGATCGCGTCGACGATGTAGGGCGGGAGTTGCTTGCGCAACCCCTCTGCGTCGATCAAGCCCGCCTTCTTCTGCTCCTCGAGCAACTCGGCCAGATATTGGGCGGCGATCGCCTTGGACGCCCCCTCCGCCTCGAATTTGGCATAGACGTACGAAGCGAGCATCGGCACATCGAGCTTCTTGTCAACGAGCGCCTGATATCCCGCGTCCGCCTCAGCGATGACGTCCGCCATGGCGACCTTCCCGGCGTTCAGGCGGTCGTCGTCGAGCGCGAGCGCCGCCGCCCGCCACACGAGCTCGCCCAGACCATGGAAGGCGAGGTCATATTCGAGTGTCCATTCATTGGCGACGAAGGTCTCGACCCGCTGGCCTGAGGCCTTCTCCCGCCGTTCCTTTCGCCGTTGCTCAAGCCCGTCGCCGGGGAAGTCCGCCTTGACGCGCCATTGCCGCTTCGATGGCGAGCGCGGGGGGATAGGATCACCCTTCTCGAGCTTGCCAACGATCCACGGCGCTATGTCCGGCATCACGTCCATATCCGTGACGCAGGCGACGGGAATACTAACGATTCCATCTTTGGCCGGATCCTCGCGCATGAAGATGCGGGCGTAGCGACCGAGTCCTACGCCTCCGACATTGACCACCGACACGCCATGATGGTGGAGGTCGCGGTTAAGCAGCCTCGCAATGACTGGCAGCAGGATATTCTCGGCGTCTCCCTCCACCACGAGTACCGCTCGCGCGAAGAACAGGTTGGCCCTGGTGACATCGAGGAAGCGCTCGAGGAAGCGATAGTCAGCCTTGCTGAGCCGGGTTTGGCCTTCGCGCAGCGGAAAGGCCCGACCGCCTTCGATTAGCGCGAGGTTTTCGAGGTGGAGGTGCGAGGCGAGGTTCGGGCTGTGCGTCGTGACGATGATTTGGATCTGCTGTCCGTCTGGCCGCACCTTTTTCGCTGGTCCTGAAGGAAGGACATCAGACGCAGCTGCCGCTGCGGATGGAGATGCGCCTCCGGCTCCTCGATCAAGAGCAGCGGAAAGCCGTCGCTCTCGGCCGCAAGAAGCAATAGCTCGCACGCGATGAACAGGAGGTTGTTTGAGCCGAGCCCGCGGTTGTGCGTGTTCTCGGGATCGGCGGACGTGGTCAGTGCGAGCTCGAGCTTCTCCAGCAGCTGGCGCAGCCGCAGCCCGTCCTCCTGCGCGGCGCTGACGCCGATCCGCGCCATGAGCAGGTCGTTCGCGAAGGAGAGCGGGGCCAGATATTCCTCGTTGAGGCGCTTGCGCGCCTGCTTGATGCCTTCGCTCTCGCCGAACAGACGGCTCGCATAATCACCGAGTCCCAGCACGCTCAGGGTCTTGGGATCGGGAAGGGGATCGGTCTTCTCGTCGAAGCCGACACCGGTGTAGCGTATCTCCTTGGTATGCTGAAGGATGTGCGACAGGCGCGATCCACGGCCCGCGCTCATCGCCCGTTCGGCATCGCGCAGCGGCCGCAGATAGGTGGCGGTCAGGAGCGAACGCGCACCAAGGTCGAGGAGCGGCCCGTCGCCCTTCGCGCCGGTGCGCCATTCGGGCGGCAGCACGCGGCGCGAGCTGCTTTCGTTAGCGTTGCGCTTCGCAACCCAGGTGACGATGAGGATCGTCTCGACCTTTTTCCCGACCGTCTCATACGTCAGGAACTCGACGAACGCGCCTCGGTCCGCTGCTGTGAGGCCACGAAAAGTGAGTCGGATGACGATCTGGTCCGCCAGCGTGCCGCCCGGCGCTTCTTGGTGGAAGTCGGCCGACTCGACCCGGAGCATGTCCTGGTCGCGCGTGCCGAGGACCAGCCGAACCGCGTCGATCACCGCGGTCTTGCCCGCGTCATTCTCGCCAACGAGACCTGTGAGGCCCGGATTGAGTGGAAGTACGAAGGCCCGGTCGCCGGAACCGAACAGCCGGAAATTCTCGATACGTACTTCGGAAATGTGCATGAGCCCCTCCGGTCACAACTTATCGGGGCGTGCGCGCCGATTGTCAACGTGAAGGGGGCGCGCCTTCGCGACGGCGTCTGGAACGTCGGCGAGCGCCATCAGGTCTGGATGAGCCATGGCGACCCTGTCGTGGCGCTGCCGTCCGGCTTCGAAGTCGTGGCAGAGTCCGAGAACGCGCCCTTCGCCGCGATCGCCGGTGAAGCGGAAGACGATCGGCAAGCTCTTCATCGACATCTTCGAGGCCGAGGCGCAGAAGATCGGCGGCGCCGAGTTCCTCGCGCAGGGGACGCTCTACCCCGATGTGATCGAGAGCGTGTCGCCGCTCGGCGGACCCTCGGTGACGATCAAGTCGCACCACAATGTCGGGGGCTTGCCGGAACGGATGAAGATGAAGCTGGTCGAGCCGCTCCGCGAGCTGTTCAAGGACGAGGTGCGCGTGCTCGGCCGCGAGCTCGGCCTGCCCGACGCGTTCGTCGGCCGCCATCCGTTCCCCGGTCCCGGCCTCGCCATCCGCATCCCCGGCGCGGTCACGCGCGAGAAGCTCGCGATCCTGCGCAAGGCCGACGCGATCTATCTCGACGAGATCCGCAAGGCCGGCCTCTACGACGCGATCTGGCAGGCATTCGCCGTGCTCCTGCCGGTGCAGACGGTCGGCGTGATGGGCGACTACCGCAGCTACGACCACGTGCTAGCGCTGCGTGCGGTCACCTCGACCGATGGCATGACCGCCGACTTCTACCCCTTCGACATGGGCTTCCTCGGCAACACCGCCACCCGCGTCGTCAACGAGGTGAAGGGCGTGAACCGCGTCGTCTACGACGTGACGTCGAAGCCGCCGGGGACGATCGAGTGGGAGTGACGGGTCGTGACTGACGGTAGAGCGATCCTGCCCTAAGATTTTCGCGTTCTGTCTGCCCAATAGTTCCAGCCGGTGAGGACAAAGCCGAAGCCGACGATGCCCAGTAGCACGAGGAAAAACGGGTCGTGCGTGATCACGTAGAAAGCGATGATACAGGGAAGGAAGAACGCGCGAACCAAAAGCGTTCCCGGGTAGTTGGCTTCCGCGCGCGTGCGGATGATGCCGAACACAGACAGACCGAGGCCCGCCGCCAACATGCCGGCCAACCGGGGCATCACGTCGCCGTAATTCCCATTGGACAAGAGCAGCCGTAAGGTTTCGATCGGGAACAGCAGCAAGCCCAGGCCACCAATCAGCAGGTAGCCGGAGAGGTAATAGAGGCTGAGCCGCGTACGATTCATGAACCTCTCCGTTTCGGTGAAGCGCGCCCGCTCAACAGATAAACAAAGATCATGACGTGAACGACCATCATGGCGGGCACATTGATGGCGGCGAGATAGTAGGCGGCGCCGAGCAGCGTCGGGTCGACCTGATCCCTGATTGAGGAGATGTTCGCGTACAGGAGGTCGCAAAACCCGACGATGTTGAACAACCACAGCATCAGCACGGCGAGCCCCCTGTTTATTCGAAAGGAGGCAATAGTCAGCAAAGCCAGGATGGCCGAGGTGAGATCGCCGTAGGCGGTCGGTGTTGCAAAAGCATGGGGAAGGTTCGGCGACGCGAGCCCCGGCATGAGAAACATCAGGCCGTTGACCCGCAGGCAAGCATAGAGAAGGAACGGTGTAAGCGCCGTCTGCGTGGGGCGATCCTTGATCGCTGGCCAAACATACCAAATCGCGATCAGGGCAAACGCAATATACGCGACCGCGGAGCTGACGAGGAAATAGATAAGATTAGGGCTGAGTTGCTCAATCATTTGCAGAAATCCATGGCGTTCATACTCCGGCAAATCGAATGATCGATCGCTGCAGTTCTTCGGGCTTGTCCAGCGGCAAGAAGTGACCCGCTCCGGTCATCGTCTCGGTGACAACATTCGGAATGAGTGACCCGGTGTACTCGCGTTCAGCGCGCCGCGCCCAGTCCTTGTCGCCCCAGATCAGGAGCACCGGCACGCTGATGCCCGCATAATCCTGCGTAGACCTTTCCCAGCTTGCCCCGTTTCCGAGCAAGCTGATGAACGCACGATAGTGGCCCTTTCGGCTTCCGACGCGATACATCTCCACCATAAGCTCCGATGGGATGTTCGCCGGGTTTGCGACCCCGCCGCTGAGCACGGCTTGCAGAATTGGGAAAGACCGCAGGCGGTTGACTGTCTCGCCGACCACCGGGATCAGAGAAGCGTTAGTAATCAGCCAGCCGAACAATGAGCTGCGCGCCATGCCGCGGCCTTTCGCATAGCCGTAGGGATTGATCGAAACCACGCGTGCAACACGCGGATTTCTTCGCGCGGCCAAGATGAGCGGAACGACGCCCCCGATCGAAACTCCCACGAGCGTGATCCCTCGAAGGTCGAGCCTTTCGAGAAACCCTTCGACTGCCTTGGAGAAAAAATCAGCGTCATAGCTGGCCTCGGGAATGTCCGAATAGCCGTGCCCGGGGTAGTCCAGGGCATAGACGGTGAAGTGCTCGGAGAGGGCAGGGGCCATTTTCTCGAACAGGTCGAGCTGCGTTCTCAGCGTATGAAGAAGCACGACGACGGGTCCCGAGCCGGACTTGATGTAGCGGAGCTTTGCGCCGCCCGCCTCGACATAGGCGATGGGGATCTCAGGCGCCCACCGCAGCGTCGCGGGTGCGTTCGGCGCGGATCGCAGGGCCTCTACGACAAACGAAAGCGGCCAGAGGCAGACCGCGGCTGCCACAACAATGATCAAAACGGTTAGTGCTGAAAGCATTGCGATCTCTGCTCTGCTCTGTTGGCGCGGTCCGCCGTGATGGTCGACCGTAGGCGGTCAGCGTTCGGCCAAATACGGGTATATACCCATAATATGAAGGTTTGTTACACGGTGCAATCGGCCATCGTGTGACGCTGAAAAAACGGGCGAGGCGCCTCTCGATTTGCCTCTCTATATTTCCGAGGGCTCACTCGGCTGCTGCCTGACGTCAGGCCGTGAGCCGAGTCACACGGCGAGCGCAGGGAAAATGGCCAGGCTGGAAGAAACGCAGGGGTGTCTCAACTTCATCGTGCGACGCACATCGAGGATCGTCGGGCGCTATTTTGACGCCGCCCTGAAGCCGACCGGACTCAAAGCCACACAATTCAACGTCATGTCGGTGCTGGCGCAGTCGGGCCCGGTCTCCTTTTCCCAGCTGGCGGATCTTCTTGGCATGGAGCGCAGCGTGCTTGCCCGCAATCTGAAGCCTTTGGAGCGTCAGGGGCTTGCGATGGTCTCGGCGGGCGCCGACAAACGCGTAAGGGTGGCAGAACTGACGGAGCTCGGGAGGGACAAGCTTGGCTCTGCTTTGACATTCTGGTCGAAGGCCCACACTCGACTATCCGATGAGTTGGGCGCCATCGACGCGGCTCGATTGGTCGACCTGCTGAGACGGCTCGTCGAACGCGTTGAAGACCGCCAGTGAATCATCGCGTCGTGCGATGAAATCTGCAGGGCGATGATCTGGGGCAAACTTCGCGATCGTGGCGGCTGCCCTTGCAGATTTCGACACGTGGATTTTCGCTTGCCACGGGGCAGGCGATGTCGCTCAACCATTGCAACCTTGAAGATTCGTGCTCGCTCCCGCTCGTGGCCGGGCAAAGCGAGCACGAAGGCTGCGGCCGCGTTAGCTATAGGCCTTTTCTTGAGCTTCAACCCGTTGTTGATTGTCGGAGAGCAGACCGCCCTCATGCGCGACAAGGTCAAGTGGATACTCGTGCATGAAAATCATGAACTCCGGAAGGTCGTAGGCTTCGGCAACCGCTGAGTTGATTTTCTTTAGCATCTTGCGCTTGGCATCAACGTCGGCGCCTTGGGGACCGTGAATGATAAATACGGGCCGGGCCGGCTCCGAGCCTAGGAGGCCGTTTTGGCTCACGCTGTCGAGCGGCCATTCGCGCAGGAAAATCCGATGGTCGTCAGGGAAGGGGTAGGCCTCTCGCAGACCTTCGTAGATCGCTTTTACCAATTCCCGTTTTTTTGCGAGATTGGCGCCGGTAGGCACGTCGAGATACGCTATAGGCATGTGATCCTCATATTGAAAGTTTGCTCATGCACCCCGTAGCCGAGTCCATAATTGGACGGCGCGCCGGGACGCGTTCGCACACGAAGTCGCCGCGTTGCGGGCAACCGGGGGATCAGGTAGGTATAACGGCCTTCGAGACAATTGGCGCCATTCAGGATACACTCTCCCGACTTGCGGAAGAATGGAGGTTTTCAGATGGAAGACCTCGAGGTTTTTCTGGCGGTCGTGGAAGAAGGAAGCCAGACGGCCGCTGCCCAGCGTCTCGGACGCTCACTGCAATCGGTCAACCGCATGCTGGCCAAACTCGAACGCAGCGTCGGCGTTGAACTCGTGCGGCGGACCACCCGTCATTCCACCGCCACCGAGGCGGGAATGGCCTTCTATCACCGCGTCAGGCCAGCCTTCAGCGAGATCATCGACGCCCGGCTCGAGGCGGCCGACCGACGCGCCAAGCCACGCGGATTGCTCCGGCTCCGTTCGCCGGCTGCGTTCGCCAGCGCTTTCGTGATACCGGCGATCGGCAGGTTTCTGGAGCAATTCCCTGACGTCGATATCGACCTGACGGTCTCCGACCGACCGGTCGATCTCATCGCGGAAGGCATCGACCTGGCGATACGAATCCGGCGACTGCCGGATTCGTCGCTGAAGTCTCGCCATCTGGGTGACATCCGTATCGTCGCCTATGCGTCGAAGACGTATTTCGATCGGCATGGCCGCCCCGAACATCCGCAGGATCTGCGGCGCCATCGCTGTCTGTTGCGCGAGGGACTTGAGGAGGTATGGCCCTTCCGGATCGACGGAGGGGCGGTCTCTATTGCCGTCGAAGGCGACATCAAGGTCAACGAGGTTCATGCGATGAATGCCGCCGTTGCGCACGGTCTCGGGATCCATCAGGGACCCTATTGGCACATCAGCGAGCAGGTGGCGCGGGGAGAATTCGAAATCGTGCTCGAAGATTTCGAACCCGCACCGATGCCAGTTCACGCGGCCTATCCGCCGAGCCGGCTGACGCCCGCCAAGACCAGCCTGTTCGTGGACGTGCTGGCACAGCAATTGCGGGACAAGGGGGTTTCTCTGTGACCTCCCGCCTCGGACAGTGCGATATTAGAGCTCCGTATAAAGCAGACTTCGCCGCGCACGAATTCGTCGACCTCGAGAACGAGTCCTCGAAGACGTCGGCGAAGTCGATTTGGTTTTCGATATTATCGGCGGCGAGATCGGGAAGCAGTCCGCAGGTCCTGATTCGAGCCGGAGGAAAGCCGGTGACCATCGCCGGGTCGACCTAGGCGCGGACCGCCGGCGGCTTGACGGTCGACTTTGTTATCCCGTCCGATCGCGCCCATGTGAGTGGGATCGTCCGGCGTGTGCGTGACGGACGGCGCGGACGAACATCGGCAGCGTCTCAACCCTCGACGACGCCGTCGCCGCCTTCAATACTACCCATGGCCCCTGGGGCATTGGATGTTGAACGGGCTTTCCATCCCTTCAACATTTCCACCAGAGACGAATGACCGAGGATGAAATTGTGATGAAGGCAATCGTTGTGACGGACCGGGCTGCGGGAACAGCCGCGATGAAGCTGGTGGAGCGGCCCGAGCCGCAGGCAGCGATAAACGACGTCGTCGTTCAGATTCATGCGTCGGGATTCGTCCCGACTGAGTTGGCATGGCCCTCGACCTGGACCGACATCTGACCGCGGGAGGACAGTGGCGTAGTCCGGCGTAGAAATCGGCGGGTTCTCCGTTCATCGATGGTAGGCGTTGAGGCCGTCAACCGGGCCATGACGGTGGTGGAGGATTGTCGTCAACAAAGGCACGGAGCAGTTTCCAAGGCCTGCCGATCCGCACCTCCTCTCCTCGACCGGATGACGCAGCGTCAATAGCGACGCATGAGTCGGACACCACTGTTGCTGCGGATGAAAGCGCCACACCAATGTCGCCTTCCAGATCACGGATGCGCCGGCTTATCGCAGCCTCTTGTACATCGATCGCTGGCAGCCGACCGGGTGCTGTGCCGGCCAGCGCTGGCTCTCATCATGTTGCCGACACGATGGACCTCCTCCCGGTTTCCGCCGAGGATCGCGGCGGACCTTCCCTGTATCCTCATGGACGAGCGCGGCTGATCGTCTTCCCGCTGATCGGATCTAAAACAGCGACGGCGTCGTTGAGGGTCCGCGAGCTGTCGCTGGTGCTGTTCGCGGTCGTGTCGGTGTGCGGATTGCGGGCGCCGAGGGCAGTGAACAAGGTGGCGACGAGGGCAAGTCCCCCATATGCGAGGGCGATCTGCGGTAGCGAGAAGGCGTTGGAAAGTTCCCCAAAGATCAAGCTAGGGAAGGTGGCCCCGCTGTAGCAGAGCAGATAGATCGTGCTGAAGATCGGTGCGCGGTCTGCCAGGGTGCTGCCGTGCAGAAGGCCATGGGTGGCGGCGCTGATAGCGATGCCCTGGCCGGCGCCCGCGACTATCGTCGCGATGATGAACAGCACCAGTGCGCCGGCGTGGATCGCCGTGATGATGCCGATCATTCCGGCCAGGAAGATGATCATGCCGACGCGTTGGGATGACGCGATTGTAAAGCGACCACTAACGGGAGCGCCGAGAACGCTGGGGGCCATGTAGGCGGCGAACACAAGTCCAAGGATGAGCGGGCTGCGGGTGTGGAGTTGATCTTCGACAAGCGCAGGCACGAAGGCCTGGTAGAAGGCTCCCATCGCCCACGTGGCCAGGAAAACCGCTGCAGCGACAGGAAGCAGATGCCGGACCCGGGCTGGTGCGCTGACCCTGGGTAGCAGTGATCGCAAAGCACCCGGCGTCGGAGTTGCGGTTTCGGGGCTGATGGAGATGAGTGCGGCGGACAGTAATAGGAAGCCGACGCACCCCAGGTAGATGAGGTCGCGTGGCCAAGGGCCGAATTGGACCAGGGCGCCGGAGGCGATGGCGCCGACGGTGAGGCCGAGCATGGGTCCCTGGCTGGAGGCGACGGGGGCCAACCATTCCGGCCTGGTGGGTGCGGCGTCGACGATGTAGGAGGTCAGGCTGCTGCTGGCCAACCCGGTACCGATGCCCATTAGGAGCCGACTGGCCAGCAGGGTGCCGATGTCGTGCACGTTCAGCAACAGCAGACAGCCAAACAGGAGCAGAGTGAGGCTGGCGATCGCGGTGAGCCGGCGGCCGAGATGATTGGACAGTCGTCCCAGCACCAACAGTCCGACGATGGCGCCGACGGAATAGATGGCGATGGCCATCGAGATGCCGAAGTTGGTGAACCCGTCTTCCGCCCGGTAGATGTTGTACAGCGGGATCGGCGCTGCCGCCGTAGCAAACGACGCCACCAGCGAGACCACCGCAGATAAAAACGCCAGTCGGAGCGTTCCGCCCCGGTGAGCCTGGTTGATCACTGGAGCCACGTTTTGCATCGAACCGTGCCTCGTCGTCTCCCGGAGAATTCGGGCGTACAGGTCCAAAATCTCCGACTAGGTAGTTTCACGAAGTGGTGCTCGTCGACGCCAGGCTGAGGAGTGGCTCCATCGCTGAGAGCTGCCGTGGCGCACATGTCAGGCGGGCTGTCGCACAACAGTCCCTTGATGTACCGCCGGAATCCGTCCTCGCCGCGGCGCGCGATATCGCATGCCGAGCCTCCGAGGTGCACGTCCTTGCCGTCAGGACCCTTGCCATCAATGGACCAGTCCACGACGATCTGGGCGGTATCGTCGGCAACGAACACATGGCGCACATTGGTCACAAGCGGCAGGCCGAGCTTGATATCGCGCTCGATTGTGGCAGCGATCTCCGCGTGATCAGTGATGGTTCGCCCGTCGTTCGCGATGAACACGGCCTCCGGGGCGTACATGGCCATCTGGTTGCTGACTTGGCCGGAGTTAAATCGCCTAACCAGCGACGGGATATTGTCTTCGGGCTTAGTCGGGAGCGGAAAGGAGTCGGACATCAGGATGCGCTGCGACTCCGATTCGTTTAGTTGGTGGATGACGATCATTGGCCCGATCCTAGAGGTGGTCACGGCAGTCGATGGCAGCGCAATGGGTGACGTGACGGAGGGGAGAACGGCTCGCCCTCCACGAGTTCTCACAGACGAACATCGGCAACGTCTCGACCTTCGACAACGTCGCCGCCTTCACCCCGCTATGCGCCTCTCCAATCGCGGACGCGTCGCGATTGGCTCCTCAGGTGCGTTCAAGACTGACGTCGTGAGCAGGACAGCGGCAGCAAGGACCCAGTAATACCAGGCGTCGAGTCCAGCGAACTTGAAGGCAAACGGTGCGATGACAAACACCACCCCCACGGCGCGATCGACCCAAAGGTGCAGCCAGTAGGGAATGATGCGGACCAGCCCGGTCGGATGCTCAGTCAGGGCGGCCAAGAGTAGCGCGGCGACACCGACAACAACCGAAAGCCACATTGCGATCGGTCCGCTCTGGCCGAGCTTCAGCACGAACGGCGCCGCAATTAAGACGACTGCGACGGGATAATCGATCAGGTAGGCGTGGATAGACTTGGTGATGAAGCGGAACGACATCGGTGACTCCTATGCGCTTGGTTGCTCGAGCGGATCCTTGCGACGCGGAGAGTGCATCCGCCTAAGAGGACGATCACGCCGCCCTATGCTGACATGCACTCCGCACAACCGTCACGGGTCGACCCGGTTAGACGCACAGAAAAGATATGCCGACACGCCAACCATTAGAAATGCCCGCTCGTTATCGTTTCCATTCGCCGGCGCCATGCAGGCGGGTCCATCGCCGAGAGCTTCTCGATCCAGGCGGAGATGAGACTCGTTGCTACGCTGATAGCGAGGCAAAGACATCGGCTCCGCAGTGCCGGTGCATAATTGCGGTAGCGGCCTCGAACTGCTCTGCGCTGGCGGGGTGGACGATCAACACGATGCCGCCATTGAGGATCTGACTCTCGGCCCACTCGTGGACGTGGGCTTCGTGGCGCTGCCCGAACAGGGCGGCCAGCCCGCCGACACTGCCCCCCGAGGCCAACGCCGCCAGCAGCGCTGGCGCGGCCCCTCCGCCCGTCGCGGCCAGGACGGCGCCGGCGCTGGCGAACGACGCTACCGTGGCCGCGAGCGAGGTCGCAAGCGCGCGAACCTGCTGCCGGTCCTCGCTCAAGCCGACCTCTATGCGAGGCAGCTGTTTGATGTCGCAACCGACTGCGCCGGCGCAGGACGCTGCTATGTCTTCCTGCGCCAGGAAGCTTATGCGGGAACGGTCGATCCCCGCAGTTCCCAGCTCGCTTACAGCAGCCTCGAATTCAACTTCGCTTTGCAGCGCGCCAATGACCTCTCGCAACTCGCTCGCTATCGGCATCCTAACTTGTTTTCCTGTCTTTAAGGGCTCGGCTCGCGCCGTGCGTTGCGCCCCGCATCTCACGAGTAGTCACCGCCGCTCTGCTGAGTGAGGTTGCCGAGGTAGTCGCGCTTCCCGATCTTCGCTCCGAGGTGCCTGAGGATCGCGTGTGCAATCGAGATGTGGAAGAAGAAGTCGGGGAGCACCAGGTGCCGGATGTAGTCGTCGCCACCGAACCACCCCCGCACGACAGGCGGTGTCAGCTGGAACGTGTGCGACTGCGCTCCGGCTAACTCGTCTGGCTGCACGTTTTGCAGGAAGCCGCGCGTCTCTAGGAGCCGCCTCTTCAACGCCGGATACATCATCGGGGTGTTGCGGAGTGCTGGCGGGTCGCGCTGCATCAGCTTCGCCATGTGGGCGTCGACCTTGTTGCAGCTTACGGAGAACTGTTCGCCGAAAGTCAGCATGTCGGGCGCGAGCCGCTCACCAAGGATCCTTCCGGGCTCGAACCCATTGGTCCGCTCGAGCGCTTGGGCGTGATCAAGATAGTCATCCATCACGTTCAGTCCACGCACCATGACTGGGACCGTGATGTCATAGACCGAGAAGGACACGCCGACCTCCGTGCGCTCGCTTGTAGTCTAAACGTCAGTCGGACCAGAAAGGCCGATAACTGAAACGAATGTCACGATAAGCCCTTCAATCTTCCGGCTGCCCGCACCGGCTCGCGGGATTAGCCACTGGATCTCCGGAAAGCCGCCGCGAGAGTAGAGCGCCCACGCTTGCGGCCGCCTAGTGACGCAGGACGGGATATCCGTTCATGTAAATCCAGCCCGTGGTCTTGGCGGGGACGTGCCACCCCCTGGCAATCGGAGTGGTAGTCCGTCGAGGTGGTCTTGAGCGGCTTGTCCGCGTCGAACCACGACCGTCCCCATCCGTCGCTCGACCCGCTCATCTGTCGAGCGCCGCGGCAGTGCCGGCGACCAGCACGACGGCAATACCCAGCCTGACCGTCCTCGGTAACTTCATTGGAGGTCTCCTTTGCTGCTCGCGCGCGGCTTGGTGACTCGGCGCACGGTCGTCGAGGCGACCGCGTGTACTCGTCCGGCCCAGCGGACCCGAAGATCGGACGCAGCCGAGGAAATTAGAAATTCCTTTTGGACATGTACTCCATAGTCACGGGGTATCGTCGTCCAAAGGCGCTGTGCGCGTCGGGGGGCCGTCCGTCTGCGATCAACCGTCGAGGAGTGCGCCGTACTCGGGTGTCGGGCGGCGTAGGAGGACATGAAAGGGCACTTCGCGATCACTCTTTTCCCGTCGCGTCGCAACGCTTCAAAAACGCCATGCGCCAGTCGCGATCCGTACCCCAGGCCGGACGGCTCTTGTGGCACCTCCGAGTGGAGCAGGACGACGCGGCCGTCTTCGACCTTGTAGTACGCGACCGCGAGCGCACCGTCGCCCAAGGGCATTTCAAACCGGCTCATCGCTGGATTGTCTCGGATGTCGCTTTCCACCTTCTGCCTCCCTCACTCACCAGCGGCCGAACCTGGCAGGTACGGCAGCAGCGTAGGTCGCCAAAGCGGAACTCAGGCTGCCTGACGAGTGACCAACTCAACTCTCACGTTCACGGCTTCAAAGGGTCAGATTCTGAATCACTCCGAACAGGCAATTTGCATTGCTGCACACAACCGGCTGACCTGCATTGGTTGAAAGAGGTCCTGGAAACAGCAAAGGTCACGGATACGATTATTCGGTACCCGAAGAGCATTTGCAGCAAAAGGCGCCGTGCGAACAAGCGAAAGCCAGAACCGCGTCAGTGTCAAAGCTCGAACGCCTTGCCGATCTCCGGCACAAGTGCCTTCGTTCGGGAGCCTTCCCGATTCCTCACGGACGAACGCGGATGATCGTCTTCCCGCTGATCCGTTCGGTCGGATTGAAGGCGGCGACAGCATCCTCGAGGGTCGCGATGTTGCCGATGTTGGTCCGCAGTCGTTCGTCCCGCACCCGCTGAATGATCTCGGTCAGTTGCGCACGATCGGACTCGACAACGAAGTCGACCGCCAGCCCGTCCACGGGCCGCGCCTCGGCCGGTCCGACGATGGTCACCAGCGTTCCTCCGGCTCGAACCAGGCGTGCGGACCGCTTCTGGATGTCGCCGCCGATGACATCGAACACCAGATCGACTCCGCCGACGTCTTCCAGCGCGTCGTGATCGAGATCGACAAACTCCTTCGCGCCGAAGTCGAGCGCCTTCTGACGGTCGGCGGCGCGTCCGGTGCCGATGACATAGGCGCCGGCTTCTCGTGCGAGTTGCGTCACCATCGAACCGACTGCGCCGGCCGCGCCATGCGCGAGGACAGTCTGCCCCGCTTGAACGCGGCCGTGCTGAAACAGTCCCTGCCACGCGGTCAGGCCCGAGATCGGCAGGCTCGCGCCCACCGTGAAGTCGACGTCGCCCGGCAGCGGAGCGAGGTTGCGTGCTTCCATGGCTACATACTCCGCCAGCGTGCCATCGCGATGCCAGTCCGCGAGGCCGAAAACCCGCTGTCCCACTGACAGCCCGGTCGTGCCATAGCCGAGGGCGGTGACCACTCCGGCCAGTTCGTGCCCCGGGATCGACGGTGTCCGCTCACGGCCGAGGCGATCGGTCCAGGTCGAGGGCCACGCCAACTCAGTCCCGACGAATCCCGACGCATAAACCTGAACGACGACGTCGTTTATCGCTGCCTGAGGTTCGGGCCGCTCCACCAGCTTCATCCCGGCCATTCCCGCAGCCTGGTCCGTCACAACGATCGCCTTCATGACAATTTTCTCCTCGGTCATTTGTCTCTTTCCGGATGTGTTCCAGCGGCAAAAAGGCCGTTCAACATCTCATGCCAGGGGCCATGAGGTAGTTTCCGAAAGCGAAGGTGGAACAGCGTGACCTCGCTTCTCGAACTGCTCGGTGCGGGGCAGGGGCTTGCCCAGTGACACATCAGCGTCCACCACCGTTCGCGGTCGGGCCGGCTGGAGCCGCTCCGCTGATCTGCGCGAGCGCCGCCACAGTGCCAGCGACCAGCGAGACGGCGACAGCGAGGCCGACGGCCCAAGCCCTTTGACGGCGGCAGGCGGTGGAAAACGGCTTTCTTGCCGCCGGTTTGCGCTCTTCTATGCCTTGCGCATGCCCAGGGTCATCGGGCCCCGCTTGTTCAGACCGGCTTTCCCGACTGCTCCTCCTCGAATGTCACCGCCACAGCCGCGTTCGCAGAAAGACGAACCCTCTGGCCCTCGACGTCGGCGACAAGTCCAAGGTCGATGAAATGCGCGTGGCCTTTGTGCTGGCGCTCGCCGCTGTCACGCTTCGCGAGCCTGATGCGACCGTTGGCGACACCGTCGACGGTGCCGACGTGGACTCCGTCCGCGCCGATCACTTCCATGTTCTTGGCGATCTTGTCCGTGGTCATCTGGATTCTCCTTGTGGTTTCACCGCTGCGTGTCCGCTCCCAGAGGTCGCCGAACAGCTGCTGCGCACCGGCTTTCCGTGGTGACGCAGGCTTGGGCCTGAGGCGATTGATGTCTAGAAAGTTGCCCTCACGTCGAGGCTCTGCGCGGCCACCTCCCACTCTGCCTCGCTCGGGAGCTTCTTTCCGGACCACGTGGCGAACGCGTCAGCCTCGAAGTAGCTGACATGCGCGACTGGCTGAGGCTGCGCCTGCCGCAGACACCACGATCGCCGTCAGGCGGCGGTCCTCCTCGGCAACTTCCAGTCCGGGCGGACGAAGTGGCAGGTGTAGCCGCTCGGGTAGCGTTCCAGGTAATCCTGGTGCTCGGGCTCCGCATCCCAGAAATCGGCAGCGGGAGAAAGCTCGGTTACCACCTTGCCCGGCCACAGCCCTGAGGCTTCGACGTCGGCGATTGTGTCTTGCGCGACGCGTTTCTGCTCCTCACTAGTGTAGAAGATCGCAGACCTGTAGCTCGTGCCACGGTCGTTGCCCTGCCGGTTGGGAGTCGTCGGGTCGTGGATCTGGAAGAAGTACTCTAGCAGGTCGCGGAAACTCGTCTGACCGGGGTCGAACGTGATCTCGAGCGCTTCCGCGTGCGTACCGTGGTTGCGGTACGTGGCGTTCTTGACATCGCCGCCCGAGTAGCCGACCCGCGTCGAGACGACGCCGGGCAGGCGCCGCACCAGCTGCTGCATTCCCCAGAAGCAACCCCCTGCCAGGATCGCGCGCTCTGTAGTCGCTGCCATCGTCAGGCCTCCTGCTTTGTGAAGAGCTTCGCGTACTCGCCGTATCCCTCGCTCATCAATTGGTCGCGGTGGATGAAACGAAGGGAGGCCGAGTTCATGCAGTATCTCAATCCGCCCTTGTCGCGCGGCCCGTCCGGGAAGAGGTGGCCCAAGTGGCTATCGCCGTGCTTGGAACGGACCTCAGTCCGTGTCATGCTGTGCGAGCTGTCGACCTTCTCTACGACGTTCGCGGCCTCGAGAGGCCGCGTGAAACTCGGCCAGCCAGTGCCGCTGTCGAACTTATCGAAGGATGCGAAGAGCGGCTCGCCTGAAACCACGTCGACGTAGAGGCCAGGCTCCTTGTTGTCCCAGTATTCGTTGGCGAAGGGGCGCTCGGTCCCGTCAGTCTGCGTGACGCGGTACTGCTCGGGAGTCAACTTCGAGACCGCATCGGGGTTTTTCCTGTAGGTCGGCATTCGCCGTGCTCCTTTTTTGTTCTGCATTGAAGATAGGCACGGAGCGGGCGACCGTCCAATGACCTCCGGCTATCGAAATGATGCCATGACGATCGTGGCTCGCGGTGTTTCAATCTGCTGGGGCCGATTCACTTGCCCAGGAGACGGGTCTGACATTGCTGGAACAGGACTTCGATATGGCGCTCGCCGCGATACCGAGCGGCTACGGCGAAGGCGTGTACGAGGGTCTGCGATATGGCATCACGGTACGGAAGTCTCGTGACGAAAAGCGGATCAGCGTGTTCGCGCGAGCGCTCGCCGGTGGCGATCTGGTCAGCTTCAACCTTTACCGGCTGAGGTCAGGCGAGGACTCTTTGCGGCCTTGCGAAATGCCCGTCGAGAAAGTCGTTGCGTTTGTTCTCGGGTATGTCCCCGACCTACCGCGGGTTTAAGCAAGCCTGCGTGGTTTTGTGCGACACATGCGTCGCCGCCCCACAAGCGGGTGGAGGGCTCAAATCGTCCCGCGATGCACGTATCGCGCAGCCGGCCCACGAGGTGGCTGTATAACTCCCAGTTCGCGGCTCTGAACGTCGTCAACAGCTCGGTGCGAATTTGGGCGAGTGTCTTGTCGGTCTGGTTTGGCATCGGTAAGGCGTCAGGCCGCGGATCGATTGGCTGGAAGCGATTTGGCCGCCGGCGTGCGTGTCGTGGTCATACGGGCGCGCTCGCCACCTCCGGGAGCATTGCGTGCGGCCCGGTGGGGGACTTCGACCGACCAATCGCGAAGCCGCGCTACCTTGACGAAAGCGTCCAGGGCCGGCGAGTAGCGGCGCCCCTGCACAGCCAGCAGCCGCACCTCCCGCGAAATCGGGTCGCCTTCGAGCGGAATGCTCTTGAGCGTCGGAAGGCGCGGCATGTGCTCGGGCGCGAGTATCACTCCGAAGCCAGCGGCGGCCATGTGCTGCAGGTGCAAGTCGTGACCGCTGCAGTGGCCGAGGTGGGGCGGTTCCTCGGGGAAATACGACCGTTGAATCTTCGAGGCGACGTCGCATCCTGCGCGTTCCAGCAAGACGGTCTCGCGGAGGTCGTCGATACCGATCGAGGGACGGTTTGCCAGCTGGTGTGTCGGCGCGAGTACCGCGACGTAGCGCTCCTCGAACAGCAACCAGTCGTCGATGCGGGCGGGCATGTCCAGCACGTCCCCAACCATTGCGGCGTTGATCTCCCCCTCAAGCAAGAGATTGATGAGCTTCTCCGCTGCGTCCTCGCGCAACTCGACGTGAAGTCCAGGGACGAACTTTGCGATCTCCGCGATCGGATCGAGGACGAGCGACACCGAGATGGAGGGGGCGAGGCCGATCTTCAGTGGCGCGACCTCCTTGCGTCGGAACTCCTGGGCTCTGCGACGCACCGCCTCTGCCGAGGCCAGGGTGCGCTCCAGCATCGGAATGACTTCCTTCCCAAGGTCGGTGAGCTGCGTCAGCTGGCGCTCGCGGTAGATCAACTGGCCGCCGAGCTCCTGCTCGAGCTTCTGCACCCCCTTGGTCAGGGCGGGCTGCGTGACGTTGCACTGCTCGGCTGCGCGGGTGAAGTTGAGTGTGGACGCGACGGCGAGGAAATAGCGAACTTGATGAAGCTCCATGGGTTGTTCTCCCTCAAGTTGTTGCTGGCCGTACTGACGAGCCTTGCACTCGACGACGTGACCCGGCACGCCGCAATCATGGCGCATGGCCCGCTGCCGAGGAGATAGCGTCTATCGGCTTTCGATATAATTGTGCATTTATGAGACGCTGGCTCTCGATATATGAGAGTAAACAGCCGGGACATCTTCTCGGCCGCCAAGAGTGCTGCTTGGCAAATCTCGCAGAGCGACGCGGCGCGCTCCTTTAGGCGGCGCACAAGGCGCCCTCAGTCATTCTGATAACGATCGGCTATCGACTCCATGGCGAGAGGTGATTTTCCTTTCGACCGTCATGGACTCACTCTTCGATCCATCGTCGCCCGCCCTCGTGTACGGGCCGAAGCGGACTTTCCCTTGAAAGATCGCAGGCAAGGAGGTCCGACATGCAGATCGAAGAGACACGATGCAGCTCATGATCCCGCCCGGCCGCCTCGACCGTCCGGTCGACCACGAGACGGACCACGTGCTCGGCCCCGCCGATGCCGAGATCACGCTCGTCGAGTATGGCAGCTACGCCTGCCCGCACTGCAGGGCTGCCAACGAGCGTATCGCGCAAGCACGCGACCAACTTGGCGACCGCGTCTGCTACGCCTTCCGCCACAGGCCGCTCACGGACAACAGCCTCGCGTTTCGGGCCGCCGAGCTCGCTGAGCTTGCTCAGACGCCCGAGGCGTTCTGGTCCGCGCACATCAAGTTGATGACGAGGTCGATACAGCTCACAGAGGACGACCTCGTCGCGGTGGCCGCCGACCTCGGCGTGAACTCCGATTTCGCGCTCGGCGATAGCGACGCCGTGCGGCGCGCGAGGGCGAGGGTAGAGGCGGACGTCGCAAGCTCACGCGCAAGCGGCGTGAGATTCACGCCGACCTTCTACATCAACCGCCGGCGCTACGACGGGCCCTGGGACGAGAGCTCTCTCGTCGATGCGATGCTTGGCACGCTGGGCCACCGCGTCCGTACGGCAGCCCTGGACTTTGCGAGCTGGGGCCCGTCCGCCGGCATTTTGCTGGTCCTCGCGACCGTGGCGGCGATCGTCTTGACGAACTCGCCGATCGGGCCGGCGTTCGAGGCGCTCTGGCGCCAGGAGTTCGGCGTGAGCTTGGGTCACGCAGCCTTTCGGATGTCCATCCTCCGTTGGGTCAACGACGGTCTGCTGACGGTGTTCTTCCTCGTCGTGGGATTGGAAGTGAAGCGCGAGATGACAGTCGGCCACCTCGCAAGCCGCCGCTCCGCCGCGCTTCCGATCGCGGCCGCGCTCGGCGGCATGGTCGTGCCGGCGCTTCTGTATGCGCTGGTCATCCCTGCGGGGCCGTGGTCGCACGGGTGGGGTGTTCCGATGACGACTGACACGGCGTTCGCGATTGCCTTGATCGCCGTGATGGGCGCCCGCGTTCCGGTCGAGCTGCGCATCTTCCTCACCGCGGCGGCCATCGTCGACGATATCGGTGCGATCGTCGTCGTCGCCGTGTTCTACTCCGGCGATATCCATCCGGGCTATCTGGCCGCGGCTGCGGCAGTGGTCGTTGCGCTGGCGCTGCTGAGCCGGTCGAGAGTGTACCTTCTCTCGCCTTACATCCTGTTGGGCGTCGCGTTGTGGGCGTTCGTCTACGCGGGCGGCCTCCACGCGACGCTGGCTGGCGTGGTCCTGGCGCTGTTCATTCCGACGCGTCCACCTGCCGACTTGGCTGCCCTGATGACGCAGGCCAGCACCATCATCGCCTCCGAGGCCCGGCACGAGGGCGAAGTTCTCAGGCACGGCCCCTCAACCCCGGCGCTGCACGCGCTCGACGCAATTTACGACCGACTCGAATCGCCTGCCGACCGGCTGCTGCGGCATGCCGGCGCGCGGTCGAGCTACGCTATCCTCCCGATCTTCGCACTGGCGAATACGGGTGTGGCGATCAACCCGGGCGTCTTCGTTGGACATGGCTGGCTCATGGCCGCGATCATTGCCGGCCTTGCCATAGGAAAGCCGCTCGGCGTCTTCCTCGCGGCCACCGGGGCCGTGCGCGCGGGCATAGCCGTCAAGCCGGCGGAGTACACGTGGCGGCAGTTGGCCGGGGCGGGAGCCCTCGCTGGCATCGGCTTCACGATGTCGCTCTTCATCGCCGGGCAGGCGTTTCCAAGCGCCACTGACTTCTCGGTCGCCAAGATCGCCGTGCTCGCCGCGTCGATTCTTTCGGCCGTCGCCGGGACTGCCCTGCTCTGGGGAGCTTCGCGCCAGGAGCTTATCGAAGAGGCGCCGCAGAGTGCCAGCATGCAAGTATCATAACCCGCTGGCGTTTATGCGGGATCGTGAAAAGGAGATCTTTGGATGATTCTACCTACCGGTACGACAGTAGCAGTCGCTGATGGCGAGACGGTCCGCCTATTCCACAATACGGGCGTGAAACCTGGGGTGCATTTGATCGAGATCACGGCGGCTCCGCCTGCGCCCGCCCACTCAGGCTCGGGTGCGCGCCATCGCACCGGCTCTGCCAATCCCGATGGCAGGCGGCTCATCGAGGACGACTTCGCGGCAGCGACGGCCGCGTTCCTGAACAAGCTCAGCCTGGACGGGACCATAGAACACCTGGTCGTTGTCTCCGACCCCAGGACCTTGGGGGAGATGCGCAAGCACTTCCACCGCGACCTGAGGGGCAAGATCATAGGCGAGATCGCGAAGGACTTCAGCCGGCGTCCACTCGAGGACATCGCCTCACTGATCGCCGACGCCTGACGCTACTCTGAGGCCCATAACGCTCCGGGCTGTCCGCTCACGGTGCACCGGTCCGAAGCCGCCTGAATATATCCCGTTCAGGACCCGCCGGTCGTCAACGCGTGCAATTCTGTTCGGCAGCAATGGCGCAATCACCGGCCACTCGAAATCCGTCAAATCGAAGCGAGCTATCCAAACCTCCCGTGCTGGAAATTTGAATCACTGTTCGCGAAAAAATTGGAATCCTTCTGGTGGGTAAGTCACCTAGGACAATGGCTCGTCCAGTGCGGCTCCGGTAGTCTCACCGTGCGAGTTTGAGTTATTTTGCATGCATGAGTAATCGCCCGCCAGCGAGGTGACTACTTCTTCTTTTCGGCGCTGATCTTTGGCGCAGAGAGCTTGGCAAGGTCGGCCGCCAGCGACTTGCGCAGCCGAGACGCGGCGAACTCCGTGAAGCGTCGCAGCTTGAGGGGTAGGATCGTCTGCCCCGCGTGCATCAGGTGCACCGGGATCGGGTCGGGCTCGTAGTCCTGCAGGACGAGCTTGAGCTTCCCCGCGGCTACCGCCCGCGCGACCTGGTAGGAGAGCACGTTCGTCACGCCGACGCCTGCGATCGCCGCATCGATCGCGGCTTCGGCCGTGTTGATCTTGAGCCGGCAGTACGGGCGCACGCCCTTGGTCGGCTTGCCACGCGGGTTGAAGATCCACGTCATCCCAGACGCCAGGGCCGTGAACGTGACGCACATGTGGTCGGCGAGGTCGTCGGGCGTCTTCGGGACGCCGTGGGCCGCGAAATAGTCGGGGCTGCCGCACACCACGCGTCTGATCTCGCCGACCTTCGTCGCGACAAGCGTGCTGTCGGGCAGCGCGCCGACGCGGACGGCCAGGTCGATGTGTTCGTCGACAATGTTGATCGTGTGGTCGGAGAGCGTCAGGTGAACATTGATCTGCGGGAAGTGCGCGAGGAATTCGTTCACGACGGGTACGACGTGGAGGCGTCCGAAGACAATCGGCGCGGTCATCGTAAGCGTGCCACGCGGGACGATGTACTCCCCGGAGGCCTGAGATTCCGCCTCGTCGACCTGTTCCAGGATGCGCTTGCACGCGGCTACGTACGCGAGTCCCGCCTCGGTAAGCGACAGTTTCCGCGTCGAGCGGACCAGCAGCTGGGTGTTGAGGTGCGCCTCCAGGTCAGCGACCTTCCGACTGATAGTCGGTAGGGGGACGCCGAGTTGCCGGCCCGCCGCGGAGAAACTGCCGGCATCGGCCGAGGCCACCAAAATCGACATTGCTTCAAGCCGGTCCATCTTCTCTCACATTTTGAGAGGCCATTTCTCACGATTACCGGATTATGCCGCTGAACGGTAGGGGCTATTACAGCGGGTCAAAGGCCGAGCCGACCGGAATGCAACTGAGAAGAAAAATGTCCCGCATCGCTATTCCGGGGCGCGACGACGCGCCAGCCGAGTCCAAGACAATTCTCGACAACGTCTACAGGATGCTCGGCTTCGTGCCGAACCACTATCGACTCATGTCCATCAGCCCGAACGCCCTCGGCGGTTGGGCTGGCTTGACGGGGGCGGTGTCGAAGGCCCTCGACGTGAAGACCCGGGAGGGCATCGCGCTCGCAGTCTCGGAGGCTAACGGCTGCGACTACTGCCTTGCGGCGCATAGCTACGTCTCGACGAACTTGGCGAAGATACCCCCAGAGGAGATCGCGCTGAACCGGCAGGGCCATTCAGGCGACCCGAAGCGGCAGGCTGCGGTCGCCTTCGCGAAAGCGCTGATCGAGACGCGCGGTAAAGTTTCCGACGCCCAGTTTGCGGCGGTCAAGGATGCGGGCTGGACGGACGCCAACATCGTTGAAATGATCGCGCTGACTGCTCAGTTCCTGTTGACCAACTTCATGAACAATGCAGTGCAGACCCCGATCGATTTTCCCGAGGTCAGTCCCGTGAGGGCGGTCTAACGCGAAGTGCGCCTCCTTTGGAGAGGCGAGGGCTGGAGAATCGATGTCTCGGCGGTTCCCGCGACCTAGCGTCAAGCGCGTCTACGAGCCGCCCGAGGCCTCAGACGGCAGGAGGGTGCTCGTTGACCGCATCTGGCCGCGCGGGCTCACGAAGGAGCGTGCCAGTGTCGACGTCTGGCTGAAGGACATCGCCCCAAGCGCCGGCCTCAGGACCTGGTTTGGCCATGATCCGAACCGCTGGCGAGAATTTCACAAGCGATACTTCGAGGAGCTCCGCGCCAATCACGCCGCAGTCGAGTACCTGACGGATCTTATATCAGCGGGCAATGTCACGCTGCTCTTCGGCGCGCACGACGCTGAGCGCAACAACGCCGTGGCGCTCGCCGACTACCTCGCGGCGCACTAATCGGGGTCGATATTCGGGATCGGAAGCTCGCTCAAGTCGTCGTCATAGCTTGCCGCCGGCCCGACGCTGACGTTATCGTTCGTGCGGATGTCGGCGCTGAGGCCGAGCGTCCGCCCGACAGGACACATGTTCGCAGCCTGCATCAGCTGAGCGCGCTCGTCGTCGCCAAGGTTTCCCTCGAGCGTGATGGAGCGCTCGAAGGAGTCGCGCACGCCATCCCCGCCATGGTGGTACGACACGGCTACCGCGACGTGGGAAAGCGGGATTTTACGCCTTCGCGCCTGCAGCCGTATCGTCATCGCCGTGCACGCGGCGAGCGAAGCGCTTAGCAACTCATAGGGATTCGCCCCCGCCGTCGTGTCGCCATTGCCGTCGGAGCCGGCGATCGAGAACACCGATGTGCCGGCACGGCCGTTGAGCGTACCAGTGCCGTCAAGATCGCCCGCCACCTCAGCCTGTGGGCGCGGAGCATCGTCATTCGAATTTGTCATCATGCTTCCTTTCAGATTTGACAGGGCTTTTAGCTGGCCGCCAGAGCGGGTCGCCGCAGTTGATCAGTTTACACGCATCTTTGCGGGTGCCTCCGCGACGCCTCGGCGCCTCGCTCGTCCACTACGCTCGTCATTTCGGTGGGGCTTCTTGACCGTATGTCGTCGCTGCCGTCTCGCGAGGGTGACCCCGACTCCTCCACGGCTCGCGCGTGGGTGAACGCAGGGGCGAACTCGCAGATGGTCGGGCTTTGCCGACGGAGCGGTGTCAGGCGTGGAGGGTCTCGCCGCCCTTGGCGTCTGCGTAGCACTGAGGCGCCTCGCGACGGTCGTATTTCCCGTAGTCACGTACGATCCGCACTTGCCGGATCCTTGCCTTGTCATTCGGCGCCGACGCGTCCGCGTAGGCCTGGGCTGCAGCGGCAGCCTTCCAGGATATGAGGAGAATCAGGTCGCCAGGCGTAAGTATGGCGTCGAAGATGTCCCAGGACGTGCTGTCGGCGGCCCACGGGTTCAGGCCGAGCCACTCGGCGCAATCGTACGGGTTGTTGGTCTGCTTCCACTCCGCGGGGCGTGTCGCGTTGATGAGCGTGACCGTCGTCCCTTCGCCAACCTCCGTCTCGTCAAGGCGCTGCTCCGTGAGCGCGTAACCCGCCGGCACCTGGGTGTCGGCGGTGATCTGGCCGACGCGCAGGTGGTAGTCGGCGAGGATTTCGTCGCGACCCTTCTGCTGGATCTCGTGATGGCGCCTGCGGGTGCGCCAGCGGACGAGCGACTTCTCGTCCCGCCAGTTAGAAAGCGAGAGGATCCAGCCCTCGCGGGTCAAGCTCTTGTAGCGGATGTTGTCGACGAAGCCCTCTTCCTGCTCCAGCTCGGGGCGCAGCATCTTGGCGTTGTCAAGGTAGTCATTCCAATTCTCTTTATTCGGGAGGACCTCGAAAATCACTGAAAACATGTTCGAATCCCGCTCCTGGAGTGCTGGCACGTAGGCGATCTCGATGTCGAAGTGCTCCGGCGAGGCGTGCCGCTTTCACGGCAGAAGACCTTCAAGCCGTCGACATCGATCGTCTTGGACAGCAACCGCGTGGCTCCCGTTTCGTTCACTTTGCGTATCCTTGCATTCAACGCGACCGTAATCGCCGCAGGCCGCACGGATAATCTGGCGGTCGCGGAAAACTATCCTCTCGCAAAGCGAGAGGGATCGTCTCTCAGGCAGCGCCTTCTCGATCCGCGCGGTCCGCGTGGCAGACTGCTTCGCGCCGGCGAAGTGAAACAGGTATCCCCTTTGCCGACCGGGCGTCAGCGCCTCGAATGCGCGCTTGAACCGCGGATCGTTGCGGAACTTCTCCTTCAACTCCTCGGGCACTGGAAACTCCGGCGGCTTCGTCTCGACCTTCATTCCGGCCTTTTCGGCCGCCACGGCCCCGCGCACGTAGGCCTTGATGGTGGCCGCCTTCGCCGCAATCTCCTTGGCGCTGGTGAACTTCATCACCCGCGCTGCCTGAACCTGCCCGAGCTGCACCAGCAGCCTCTTCGGATCCTTCAGCAGCGCGCCCTGAAAGAAGCCCAACCCGCAATATTCTTTGAAGCCCTGAATGATGACGACGTTTTTTCCATCCATGGTGTAGCAGGGCCTTCCCCACTTGCGCTCCTCTCTTAGGTGGAACCCAGACAAGATCCTTTGCAGCTCGGCAATCTCAGCCTGCCACCGTTCTCGATACGCCATCTCCATGCTGCACCTCGCTTGTCTATTCGGTGTGGAAGCAGTATATGACTACTGGTAGTCATATACGGATCGGGACGATGAAGGAAATCCAACTCAAGGACGCCAAGGCAACCCTCTCGGCCGTGGTCGATCGGGCCGTGGCCGGCGAGCCCACCGTCATCACACGCCATGGCCGCAAGGAAGCCGTGCTCGTCTCCTTCGCGGAATGGGAGCGCGTCTCCAAGGTGCCGAGCTTTGCCGAACTATTGCTCGCTTTTCCCGGCGGTCCCGGCGACATTCCCGAGCGATCCCGTAAGCCAGCCCGAGCCGTGCGCGACAAGCCGGTCTGACCTTGTATCTGCTCGACACCAATATTGTATCGGCCGACGCGCCCGCTAAACGTGAGATCGGTCCTGGCACGTTCGCAGCGTGGATACGCCGGAATGGCGAAAGGCTCTTCATCTCGACCATCACCATCGCGGAAATCGAGGCCGGCATCGCCCGTGCTGTCCGGATCGGAGCCACCACGAAAGGCGCAAGGCTGCGGCGCTGGCTTGCCGCCGTCGAACACTTCTACTCAGGACGCATCCTGGCCTTCGGTGTTGAGGAAGCGAGGCATGCCGGCGCGATCCTCGACCGCGCACGGGCGCACGATCCCGGCTTCGAGGATATCGCCATTGCCGCGACGGCCGCGGTGCGAGGCCTCACCGTTCTCACTGCCAACGAGCGCCACTTCGCGCCGCTCGGCGTACCGCTCGCCAATCCGCTGAAGCAACTGCCATCAGAGAGAGCCTGATGGCGCACGCTGTTGCCAGCGAGTCCCCTTAAACGTGCCGAGATGCATCTCGGCGCGCCGCCATCACTCTCCGACCGCCAATAGAGGATGGTGGCATGCATGCCAGTCTTCCGACAGCATGTTACGCGATATGCTTCGGTGCGGACGAATACGCGTTTTGCGTTAACGCCAAACCGAACAGCCGCCACGCCGCACCCATCAGCGTCGAGGCCGTCTCAACGGGAAATGCTCTGACCAGGCGCGATGCGCAAGCAGACGCAGCGTAGCCTCATTTGCGGCCCTGTCCCTCGGCGATCGCCTTGTAGAGCTGCGGCTGGCGGTTCAAGGCGTAGTTGAAGATCTCCGTCCTGTAGCGGGCCGCGAGGTCGAGATCGCAGCGCGCGACGATGACCTCATCGCCCAGCGTCGCCGCCTGCGCGACGATCTCGCCGGAAGGGGCGATGATGGCGGACTGCCCGATCTGCGAGACGCCTTCCTCGGTCCCGGCTTTGGCAACGCCGATGACCCAGGCGCTGTTCTGGTAGGCGCCCGCCTGCATGCAAAGGTGATTGTGGAAGTTCGCGAGCGGATCGCTCTCCGGCATCGCCGGATTGTGGAGCGGCGTGTTGTAGCCGAGGAGGATCATCTCGGCCCCTTGCAGTGCGAGGACGCGATAGGTCTCTGGCCAACGGCGGTCGTTGCAGATCATCATGCCCACCCTCGCGCCGAGGAAATCCCAGACGGGGAAGCCGAGATTGCCGACCTCGAAATATCGCTTTTCGAGGTTCTGGAAAGAATCGTTGGGCTTGCGTTCGAAATACCCGGGCAGGTGGACCTTGCGGTACTTTCCGACGATCGTTCCGTCGGCGGCGACGATGACCGACGTGTTGAAGCGGCGCTTGCGGCCATCCTCGAAGGCGAGCTCCGCATATCCGAACGAGAAGGCAACGCCGAGCCGCTTCGCCGCGGCGAAGAGCGGCGATACGGCAGGGTTCGGCATCGCCGTCTCGAAGTAGGAATCGAGTTCCTCGGGGTCGTCGATCCACCAGTGCGGAAAGAAAGCGGTGAGCGCTGCCTCCGGATAGACGATGAACGCCGCGCCAGCGTGTTTCGCTTCCTCCATCAGGGCAACCAGCCTCACCACCACATCCTCGCGCGACTCGCTTACTGCGATGGGCCCGAGCTGCGCGGCGGCCACGGTCAGAATTCTTGCTGGCATATAGTCACCTCGAGCTTCGCTGGGACGGGAGACGCCGGCCCGAGCGGACCGGCCGCTTGGAACGCTTGAGCGGGACAGCCTTCACGCTGCGTGGAGACCGCGGTCCACTTGGCCCCATTCGCGCGGCATCCATTCGGTCAGCCGCCGCGAGGCACGCTCGAAGAGCGCGTAGGTGATCGCGGCGTAGATGAGGAGCACGAGCGCCACGAGGAACATGCGGTCGGCGTAGCCGAAATATTGCGAGTAGACGATGATTTGCCCGAGGCCGGTCTGCGCACCGAGGAACTCGGCCGCGATCACCGCGGTCCAAGCCATGCCGAGGCCGAGGAGGATGCTCGAGCGAAGCTCGGGGAACATCGCGGGGAGGATGACGCTCCGGTAGATTTGAAGGCGCGAGGCGCCCTGCGTCCGCGCGTACTCGATGTAGATGCCGGAGATGTTGGCGACCGCGTTCACTGTGCCGGTGAAAAAGATCACGCCCACGGCCAGCGCGACGAACAGCATCATCCCCTTGAAAGTCAGCCCGAACCAGAGCTGGAACATCGGGATCAGCGCCATCAGCGGGAAGGTGCGCAGGATCTGCGCCGGCAGCGAGACCATGCGTCGCGACCATTTCGACCACGAGACCGCGAGCCCCACAGCCGTACCAGCCACGGCGCCGAGCACGAGCCCGGAGTAGAGACGGAGGCTCGTGTCCAAGGAATGGCTCAGGATGGCGAGAATCGCCCCTGAATATGTACGCTCGCCCCCCTGCGCTACGGCAGCGACGCCGAGCCCGCCCTGCCAATAGTCGGCAAGGCTGAGGAAGGTGCGCGTGAAGATGACCTGCCAGCCCGGCACCATCGGCTCGCCTGGCACGCTCTCATAGGGGACGAGGATCGACACGAGCTGCCATAGGGCAGCGAGTGCCAGAACTACGCCGAGGCTGACGAAGGCCCTCACGCGGCGGCCCATTGATCCCCCGCTTTCGCCTGGACGAGTTGATCGAGACCGAGATGCCTCAGCAGTGCCTCCTTGTGCGCTACCGCCTCGCCGAGAGCGAGGCTTTCGACCGTCCGCGGCCGGGTGAGCGAGATGCGGCGGTCATCGACAAGTCGTCCCTCCTTCATCACGAGGATCCGATCGGCGAGAAGCAACGCCTCATCGACATCGTGGGTGACGAACAGGACCGTCGGCCGGTGTTCGCTCCACAGGCGAAGCAGCACTTGGTGGAGCTGGAGCTTGGTCACATAGTCGAGTGATCCGAACGGCTCGTCCATGAGCAGGACCTTCGGCGAGTTCGCGAAGACCGTCGCCACCGCCACGCGCTTCAGCATGCCACCGGAGAGCTCGCGCGGCCACGAACGCTCAACGCCGCTGAGCCCGACCTGACTAAGATAGTGGCGTGCGATCCTGAGCCGCTCCTCCTTGGCAACGCCGCGGCATTTGAGCCCGTAGCTGGCGTTGTTGATGACGCGCATCCACGGGAACACGCTGTCCCGCTGGAAAACCAGGCCCCGCTCCGGAGAGGGGCCCGAGATCGGGACATTGTCGACCTCGATCGCGCCTTCCATCGTTGGGAGCAGCCCGGCCACCATCTGCAAAAGGGTCGTCTTGCCGCAGCCCGACGGCCCAATCACACAGACGAATTCGTGGTCCTCGATGACCACGCTAACGTCGGATACGGCGGCGACGATGGCGCCGTCCGAGCGGCGGAAGCGCCGAGAGACATTGCGGAGCTGAACTACTGCCATTGCTGGAATACCCCGTCGGTCATGGTCGTGCCGGCCGTTTCCATCGCGTGACAAAGCCGAACAGGCCGGCGACCAGAAAGTCCACGCCGACGGCGACGACGGCAAGTGTCAGGATTCCCGCCACCATTGTCGCCGTATCCATGGCCGCCCCCATTGCCTGGATGATGCGGCCGATGCCCTGGGGCGCGCCCAGGAGCTCGGAGAAAGCTTCGAGCCCCCACGACCCGGCGAGCGCGATGCGAATGCCGCCAAAGACCTCCGGCAGGGTGCCCGTCAGATAGACGTTGGTGACGATCCTGCGTGAGTCCGCCCCCAGCGTCCGGGCCGCGGCAGCATAAGTCGGATCCAGATTGGTTACCGCGCGCTGGGCGAACAGGTAAATGATCGTGATGTCGTAAAGGACGAGAAGCGCGATCTGCGCGCTTCGGCTTACGCCGAACCAGATTAGGAAAAAGGGCGCAGTGACAAGGATAGGGATCGTGCCTGCCGTCAGCACGATCGGATCGGTGATCATGCGGAGCAGATCGACCCGGGCACTTGTCAGCCCCAGCGTGATTCCCACGACGCACGAGATCGCCATGGCGACAACCACGTTCGTGACCGTGTACACAAGGCTCGAAAAAAAGCCGCCGCCGCCGAGGTTAAAGTTAGCGAGATAGGGTGACGCGAAGAGGTTCTCTTGGATAGTCGAGACAACGACTCCCAAAGGCGGCAAGAAAAGCGGCTGCACAAGCCGCAGCGCCGACACAGACCACCATATGGCGATCACGACAAGAAGGCCGAGAATCCCCAAGGGATCGATCCCGAGGCGCCCCACCTGCCTGGAAAGTCTTGTGAGGATGCGGTCTTCCACGGCCCGATTTCCGACTCAGCTGCGCACAGACAGACGATTCAACTGCCGGCCATTCCGCGTGCCGGCGCACGTTGATAAAGCTGCACTCCCGTTCCCCGGCGGCACGCAAGTCGCGTGCCGCCGGGGGCTGTCGACCGGGATCAGCTCGCCAGAGCGGCAGTCGCCAGGCGGTAAGAGTCGAGGAAGTCGTACCAGCCGTAAAACTCCTTCGCCTTCTCGAGTAGCGCCTTCTTCTCGTCTGCGAGTGTCTTTCCCTTGGCCTCGGCAAAGAGCGCGTCTGTTTTCTCCTTGTAGGAGACGAGCTCGTGGTACATCCGCGCCGCCCACACGATGTCGTCGGGCTTGATGCCGGCCGAAATCGAACCGGCAGTCTCAAGCGCCTTGATGAGCACACCCATCGAGTTGGCGTAGTACTCGGGACTCGCCTTGTCGACGAAGTACTTGGTCTGGTCCTCGAACGCCACGAAGGGGTCGAGATTCTCGACGGTACGACGCACACCGCCAGCATCGAGCGATGTACCGGCAACGCTGTTCAGGTACGGCGCGTAGACGCCGTAGAGCGACGGGTCCTTCTTCAGCTCGTGAATAATGCGAAAGACCACCGAGGCGAAGCGAAGCACCGTTGTCTGGTTCGCATTGATGTAATCTGCACTCGCGGCCCACCCATTATTGAACACCAGCGATTCAAGCGGTGAATCGACGCCGCCGGGGCCGTATGCCAGAAGCTGTCCCGTGTCATAGACCGGCGTCCAGCCCGCATCGAGCAATGTTTGCGCGATGGGCGCGCCGCCAGGATGCATGAAGTCAAGACGACCGCTCTTGGCGAGCAGCAGCATCTGCGCGTCGTCCATCGTCGTGTAGTTCGGCAGAGCGAGGCCAGCCAGCCGGAATGGGACCTCGTCGAATTCCTTCTCGGAGACGATCGAGGGTACGTAGACCGTCTTTCCGACGAGCGGTTCCAGGGTTTTGCGCAGGCCCTCCTCGAATGTCACGCCCTTCGTCATGTTGTCGCGGAGCGACTTCAGTCCCAGCTTCGGGTTGGCGAGCATGACCGACCCGAAGAAGGTGACGGTGAAGCCGGCGCACTTGAGCTGGTCTGTTGTCTTGTAGGACGGCAGCAGGACGCTGCAGGTCGCCGAGTTGATGTCGACTTGGCGGTTGAGCAGGAGCGATACCCACTGGTTCTCTGTGGTCTTCAGGCCGTGGGGCTCGGGCGAGATCGTGATTCCGACGTCCTTGAACCAGCCCTTGTCCATCCCGACGACGTAAAAGGTGTTGTCCGCGTAGGGACGCATGCCGAAGGTCACCGTCACCTTCGGGATGTCTGTCCCGGGCTCAGGCGTCGCGGGCTTGTACTCGGCGCCGAAAGCGCCCGACACGCTGGTGACTGACAGCAGCGCCGCCAGTGCGAAATTTCGAAATCTGCGGGATCGCGGTGACATGTTTCCCCTTCCTTTGCGTTGGCCCGTCGCCTGCTAGCGGCTTCGCCGGCCCCCATTGGTCTTTATACAGAACAGCTTTCTTTATGACGCGTACGAAGCTTGGCTTGGAACGCTCGATCTTGTTGCAATGAACGCGACAACGTCAAGTGAATCATCCCTCGATGCAAGAGGAAATGCGTTGCGTTCTCTCTGCGCTCCCTCCGGTGAGGTCTCCCATCTGTCCTGCTTTAAGGATGTCATGTTTCATAGAGAACGTAGCAGGAGCGCGATGGCAGGGATGGGGGCCCGGCCGTCCGTGCATAGGGGAGATGATGCCCAGACTGGTCCGGACGCCAACCGCATGCCGGCGAGGCGCCGACGGCAGCAAGAGAATGAGAGCGAAGCTAGTGGAGCCCACCTAACATTTGAATCCGGGTGGGGATTCCCGGCAGCTTTGGCGCATACGAGTCCGGGGCATGCGTCCCGGGATCTCGATCACGCTCACCGCCACCGGTCAGCGCCGCCTTCGCTTGAACCGCCGATCCCGACGAGATCGTCGCCGTCATCAAACGCGGGCGCGAAGTGTTAGATTCGGCGCACTACGCCGGGAAATCCGGCGGCGTGCGCGCCAGGATCAGGCGATGGATCTCGGCGGCGACCCGCTGCATCTCGCGCACGATTTCCGGCTCGCGCGGCTCGATGACCTCGGTCAGCGAGCAACAGGAGAAGACATGGACCACGCGGCCCGTGCGGTCAAAGATAGGAAGCGTGATAGCCATCAGACCTTTGGAGAACTCGCCGACGCTCCGCGCATAGCCGCGCCGGCGCGTCGCGCCGATCTCGGCGCGGATCTCGGCGGAGCTCAGCGGCGTGCGGTCGGTGTGGCGGACCGGGATCGATTGCTGCATCCACTTGTCGATGTCTTCCGGTGTCTGCCAGGCGAGGTAGGCGCGCATCTGCACCGAAGCATCGCGCTGGAAGCGGTGTCCGACCGGGAAGGACAATTCCATCACGTGCAACGTATTAAAGCGGTCGACCAGCACGAACGACCCGTCGTCGAGCGGCTCGCAGAGGAGGCAGGGAACGTGGACCCGCTCGACGAGCGCCGCGAGGTGCGGCCGGATGATGCCGAGGATTGGCGCGTTAAGAAGTGAAGAGGCGTCACTAAGAATCCCGGATTGCAGCCGGTACACCTTGGTCTCGGGGTCGAAGGCGAGCCAGTCGAAATGGGCAAGCGTTTTCAGCAGCGCATGGCAGTGACTCTTCGAGATCGAGAGCGCCGCCGTGATCTCCGCGAGGCTCGCCGGGCGGGGAGCGCGCCCGTTCAGATAGCTGATGATGGCAATCGCGTTCTCGAGTGCCGGAACGATTGCCGGCGCCGCCTGGCGAGCCCCCGCCTCCCCGGCGGGGGAGCCGTTCACGCGGTTCGTCCGGGGCGGCGGCACCCGTTTCCCAACGCCGCGACCCGCATCCCTCCGGCGTTCAAGCGTATCGGCAGTGCGTCGGGGCATTCTTCGAGCTTCCGTTTTCTTTGCTCATACAACCAGCGGGCTCTATTGAGAAGATCGAGCGACTGAGGCAGTCGGGGCGCCGTGAGGGCCTTGGAGTCGCAGTGTTGCCGGCATTTTCGCGGCACAGTATCGTCTGGCAAAAGCGAGTCCTGAGAGATTTCGCGCCCCCGAGAAGGCCTTCGATGGCCCCGACCCATATAAATTCGGCAGCACGGAGGCACAACGAGGGTTCATGACGCGCAAGACGAGGGCGACCGTCGCCCAGGCGGGCGCCGCACGCTGGGGGGTGCCGCGAAAGGACGTGATCAGCGAGGACGAGCGAATCGCGATGCGCGAGATCTTCGCGCGGGCACCCTCGATCCGCTCGCGCGCCGATTCGCTCGTCGACGCCGGCGGGCTACCGACGACGGAGGAGAAAGCCGGCGGGAAGAAGGCTCCGCCCGGCATCGTTCCGGCGCTTGCCCACGCGCTTTCGGTTGTCGCCTATCTGAACGGTCGTGCGCCTGGACGCGCGACGCTTTCGGAGATCGCGACGCAACTCAACATCTCGAAGAGCCATTGCCATGGAATACTGCGAACTCTTGGGTATTTCGACTGGGTTGAGTTCGACCCTCGGCTGAAGACCTACGGGCTGCAGTCGGGCGCGCTTTCAGACGTCTCCTCGCTGCTTAACTCCTCAACACTCGACCACGTTCGCCCGGCGCTGACCAAGCTGGTCGAGCGAGTCGGCCTGCCCTCAGTGCTCACCCAGCCGCTGCTCGACCGGTCTTTCGTCGTCATCGATACCTTCCGCAGTCATCATTTCATGCAGTTCATTTATCCGGTCGGCCATCGCTTCCCGCGTGACGCCTGTGCGCAGATGCGCGCCTATCTCGGCTGGCAGCCGGCGGCGACGATCGATGCCTGGCTGGAGGGCTGGCCGGGCACCGCCTATACGGCGCAGACGATCACCGACGAGGAGGCCGTGCGCGCAGAGATCGCGGCGACGCGCACGCGCGGCTATTCGCGCAGCAACTGCGAGTTCTCCGAAGGAATGATTGCGTTCGGGCTCCCGATCTTCGATCGCGACGGACGAGTGATCTACGTCACCACCTGCTCCGCACTCGCGAATGACACCACGCTCGATGAGCGCCGCGTCGCGCGAGAGATGCATGCCGCCGTCGCCGAGATTCACCGCGCGACCGTCGCCCGCCCACCTGCCGATTTTGGCTGATGCCGCCGTCACACCGGCGGATTTCCACGTGCGGATTTCCGCCTGCGGATTGTAATGAGATGGCGTCCGCTCACCCTTGTGAGCGCAGGTGCGGCTGCCGCGGTCGCCGCGGCCGCAACCGGATATTGCCCGACTCCCTATAATGTTCCGTGACAGGAACAATGTCCTGTGGAACGTAGCCCTCTTGTGCTCTTAGGTGCCTAGGTAACCCTGCAATTGCGAGGATATCTCGCGCTAGACTGCATATCCCTGCTTGACTCTCCGCGGCATGTGTCCTCCTATCTAGTTCTGTTTGAAGCACGGTGTCCTCTATAGAGAAAACGGACGCTGTCCTGCCGGAGTCTCGGCCCATGTCGGCCCCCAAGATCGAGATCGATCCTTCTTACGTTGACGATCTCATCCTGAGGACCGCGAGTTTCGGCGCCTACGGCGAGACCGGCGTCTGGCGAACGGTGTATTCGCCTGAATGGGTCGGCGCGACGGACCAGTATTCCGCCTGGTGCGACGAGGCCGGACTCGAGGTGACACGCGATGCGGTCGGCAATGTGTGGGGGAAACTGCGCGGAAGTGAACCCGGAAAGTCGATCGTCTCCGGCTCGCATATCGACACGCAGCGTCCCGGCGGCCGCTACGACGGCACGCTAGGCGCGCTCGCCGCGTTGATCGCGCTCAGCGCGCTCAAGCAGCAGTTCGGTCAGCCGAGGCGCACGCTGGAGGCGCTGTCGCTCTGCGAGGAGGAGGGGAGCCGCTTCCCAGGGACGAACTTCTGGGGATCGCGCGCCATCACCGGTCGCATCGCGCCTGGCGATCCAGAGTCGCTGCGCGGCTACGCCGACGAAACGATGGCCGACGCGATGTTCGCAGTCGGGCTCGATCCGACGCGCATCCCGGAGGCGAAGCGCGACGACATCGACAGCTTCATCGAGCTCCACATCGAGCAGGGGCCGATCCTCGAGCAGGCGGACCTGCCGGTCGCCGTCGTCGACGCCATCACTGGCGTCCGCCACTACAACATCAAGCTTACCGGCGTTCAGAACCACGCCGGCGGCTTCCCGATGGACCTGCGCAACGACCCGATGCAGGGCTTCGCCGAGATCGCGCTCGGCGTGGTCAACACGGCGCATCGCTTCGGCCGGCCGGCGGTGACCACGGTGGGCCGCGTGGTCGCTTGGCCGAACGGGCCGGCCGTCATCCCCCGCGACATCAGCTTCACGGTCGACGCGCGCCACCCCGACCCGGTGCAGCGCGACCGGCTCTATGCCTATCACGAGGCCCTCATGCGTGAGGTGGCGAACCGTCGCGGCCTCACGATCGAATGGGACTATTTCGTCGACCATCCTCCCTGTCCGAGCGACCCCGGGCTGGTCCGTACCTTGCAGCGCGCCGCGAAAGGGCAGGGCATTCCCTTCATGACCATGCCGAGTGGCGCCGGGCACGACAGCCAACAGATGGCGAACATCGCCAAGGTCGCCATGATCTTCGTCCGCAGCAAGGACGGGCGCAGCCACACGCCCGAGGAATTCTCCTCCATCGAGGACATCGTCGCCGGCATCCGCGTGCTGGCGGCGGCGCTTCACGAACTCGCCTACTGAGCAAACGGTGATCGCCTTGGATACCATCATCAGAAGCGGCACAATCGTAACCGCCGACGGCGCCTTCGCCGCCGACATCGGTATCGCCGACGGCCGCATCGCGCAGATCGGCGGCAGCATGGGACCGGCATCCAAAGTCATCAATGCCGCCGGATGCTACGTCATGCCGGGCGGCGTCGACGTCCACACCCACCTCGACGCGCCGGTCTACAACTTTTCGACCGCCGACGACTTCAAGAGCGGAACTATTGCCGCCGCCTGCGGCGGGACCACCACGATCATCGACTTCGTGCAGCAAGAGCGTGGCGAAAGCCTCGCCTCGGCGATCGCGCGGTGGGACAAGAAGGCGCTCGGCAAGGCTTCGATCGACTACGGCTACCACATCATCGTCACCGACATGACGGACGCCGTCTTCGACGAGCTCGCGGCGTTGCCTGGCCGCGGCATCACCAGCTTCAAGCTGTTCATGGCCTACAGGGGCGTGCAGATGATCGATGACCTTACGTTGGTCAAGGCGCTCTATCAGGCCAAGCAGCATGGCGCGCTCGTCATGGTGCATGCCGAGAACGGCGACGCGGTTTATTTCCTGCAGAAGCTCTATCTCTCCGAGGGAAAGACCGCGCCGAAATACCACGCCGAGACGCGCCCGCCACGCGTCGAGGCAGAGGCGACGGCGCGCGCCATCGCGCTCGCTGAGATCGTCGGCGCGCCGCTCTTCGTCGTTCATCTAACCTGCGAGGAGGCGCTCGAGGAGCTCGTCCGCGGCAAGATGCGCGGTGTCGAGGTGCTCGCAGAGACTTGCACTCAATATCTCTATGCTACGAAGATGGATCTCGACCGCCCCGGCTTCGAGGGCGCGAAGTACGTGTTCACGCCTCCGGCGCGCTCCCGGCACGACCACGAGGTCCTATGGAAGGCGCTTGCCGAAGGGCTGCTCGAGAACGTCTCCTCCGACCACGCCGCGGCAATGTTCGTAGGCGGCAAGAACCACGCCGGTACGAACGACTTCACGAAGATCCCGAACGGCGGCCCCGGCATCGAGGAACGGCTGATGATGGTCTATCGTGGTGTGCGTGAGGGGCGGATCTCGCTAGCCAAGTTCGTCGAGCTCGTCGCGACCCGGCCGGCCAAGGTCTTCGGCCTCTATCCGAAGAAAGGCGCGATCGCCGTCGGATCGGACGCGGACATCGTGATCTGGGACCCGGAAGCATCGCTCAGGATCACCAACACGAAACTCCACCATGCCGTCGATTACACAAACTACGAGGGCCAGGAGGTGAAGGGCCTGCCGCGGACCGTGCTCCTGCGGGGTAAGGTGATCGTGGAGAACCGCGAATATGTCGGCGCGCCGGGCGAGGGCGCTTTCGTGCCACGAGCGAAATACACGATGCGCAATCGCCCGGACGCCGCGATGGCGGACCTCGTGACGGCACCCCCGCGGCTCTCCGCCACCGCCTGAGCCATTCCTTCCCACCTCTCGGAGAGACCACGAGAATGATCACTCGACACAGCCCCGGCCCGCGCCTTAGCCACGCCGTGGAATATCCACTCAACGGAACGATGGTTGCGACCGCCGGGGAAGTTGCCGACGACCCGAATGCCGACATCACCGCGCAGACGAAGCAGACGCTCGCGAAGATCGACGCGCTCCTCGCCGGCGCTGGGACGAGTAAGAACAATCTCGTCGCCGCTTATATCTGGCTTCCCAATATCGGTGACTTCGACGCGATGAACGCCGTGTGGGAGGCGTGGATCGCGCCGGGCAAGGCGCCGGTCCGGGCCTGCGTGGAGGCGAAGCTCGCCGACCCGCGTCTCAAGATCGAGATCCAGGTCTTTGCGGTGAAGGACTGAGTGACGGTCGCCGGCAGATTCGAGAAAGGAAGGCCAGCGTGAGCTACGAAGCGCAGGTGAGGGATTTCTATGTAAAGAGCGGCTTCGGCGGCCGCAGCGGATTCGGCACGCGCCCGGCCGTGGTCGTAATCGACCTCGCGAAATCCTGGTTGAGCGAAAGCTCGCAGCAGGGGTCACGGCGGCTCGAGCCGGTGCTGGCGAAGACGATCGAGGTTCTCGCCGTCGCGCGGAGTGTGGGCCATCCCGTCTTCTTCACGACCATGCGTCCCGAGGCTGTGGATGTCGCGGGCCCGGTTGGGCGAAAGCTCACGCAACTCAGCAGCAAGAAAGCGCTCGCTGAGGCAGTTGAGATGGCGGAGCTCGACCCGCGGCTTGAGCGCCGGTCGAGCGAGCCGCTTATCGTGAAGTCGCGCGCCTCTGCCTTCTGGGGCACGCCGTTCGAGGCATATCTTTGGCCACTTCGGATCGACACGCTGATCATCACCGGATGCAGCACCAGCGGCTGCATCCGCTCGACGGCGGAGAGCGCCCACAATCGCAACCTCCACGCCGTCGTCGTCCGCGAGGCGGTTGGCGACCGGTCGCAGGCGGCGCATGACGCGAATCTTGTCGACATCGACCTCCGCTTCGCGGACGTCGTCGATGCCGCGGCGGTCGTCAGCTATCTCAAGAAGACCGCGCCAGCCGCGATCGGTGCCTGACGGCCGTGGTCTGATCCTGGAAAGTGCTCTAGCCGCTTTTCTCGGTCTCGGCGGTCAAGCGATCGAGCAGGACCGAAATTTGCTCCAGCGCGACGACGGGATGGTTGTCGAGAGGCGAGACCGTCGGTGTGCGCGGCAGTTCGTCCGACGCGGCGCCCGACCGCCGGTTCTCGTTCATGAAGAAGGACGTCTTGCGCTCGCTCGCCCGCGCGATCTGATCGGCGATGCGCGATGAAAGCGCGTCGATGCGCTGCAGCTGGCGGGGATCGAGCATCTCCATCTCCGAGAGCGCGCGCGCCAGCATGCGGCCCCAGTGCGTGCAGCCAGTGAGCAGCAGCAGGCGCTCTCGGACCAGGCCGAAGCGCGTCACCGCGTTCCAGGAGCCGCCGAGCGGCCGCGCCGCAACCAGGAGGTCGGCATAGCGACGGTCGAGGTCGCGCGACAGGCCGATCACGTCGCCGGCGCCTGGGTCGCCATGCGCCTTCCTGGCCGCGTTTTCGACAAGCCGCCCGAGCGCGCTCAGATAGGCGTCCAGGGCCTCGGCGGCATCCGCCGTGGTGCGCCTGGGGAAGACGAGAAACGCCATCGCCGTGCCCGCAAGCGCGCCGATCACCGTCTCTTCCAGCCGCACGAGAAGGATGTCGGGCGCGAACATGCCCATCATGCCGTAGCCGAGCGCCAGTGCGATGGTGACGAAGAAGATGAGCAGCGCGTAGGAGACCTGCAGGTAATAGAACGCGAAGAAGATCGAAACGATGATGACCGCGATGTTGAGCCCCGTCTGTCCGTGCAGCAGGGCGGCCAGGGCGCTGCCGGCGAGGATCCCGCCCAGCGTGCCCGCGGAGCGCTGCAACGCCTTCACCGCGGTATCCCCGCGCGAGCGCGTGTTGTTGAACACGATGAAGGCGGCGATGACGGCCCAATACCAGCGCTGCGGCGAGATCAGCAGGCTGGCGGCCATAGCGACGGCGCAGGCGAGCGTGACCTGTATGGGTGCTTGCGGCATCTGAGGAATGGGCGGGCGTCCGGCACCCGCGGCCGGGCCGGCTCCGGATGCTGGCGGCGCATCGCCGCCCCCGGGTGCGAAGGCGGCTGAGGGTCTGTGCCCGAGCGCCTCGTCGAGACGCAGTCGCGCCCGGTAGAGCCGGATGAGCATGCGCGATGGAATGTCCCGTTCGGGGTCGAGGGCGCGCAGCCGCGCGGCTGCGTTTTCAACGATCGTGGCATCGCGTGCCAGCACCGCGCGCATGAGGCCGTCGGGTAGATGGTTCCGATGCTGCGCTCGCACGATGCGCTCGACGAGAAGCTGCATGTCGAAAAGCGCAGTCGCGACGTCCGAGGCCGCGCCCTCGGCGGCCAGGGAGCCCTCCGCGCCCTGCGGCAGGAATCCTTCGGCCATCAGGATCGTGCTGCGCAGCCGGCCCATATGAGTGCGCAACGTCTTGTTCTTCCTGTCGGCCTCCGGTTCCAGGGAGAGCTGCTGCGCCTCGCTCAGGATCAGTCCGATGTGCTGGTCTACGCTGACCAGTGCCCGCCGGAAATCGCTTTCGGAATCGCTCGGAAGCAGGACATTCCTCGCGACGTGCGTACCGGCGAGCGCCATGATCGCGGAATAGGCCACCCAGCCAAGATCGGTCAGGGCCGGGTGCAGGTAGTCGCCCATGAAGAAGGACATGAAGGCGACCATGCCGAGCACGAAGCCGCGCGGCCCGAACTTGCGCACATAGACGGCCGCGAAGATCACGACGAGGTAGACGGCATCGGTCAACCAGGGTCGCGGCGACAGGGCGCTGGCGAGCGCCGCGCTCGCCACGGCGGTCACCGCCGCCAGCGCGCGCGTGACGATCTGGGCCCGGGGCGCCGTATCCCGCACGGCCAACGTGCCCATGAAGCAAAGCGGCACCGCGATGCCGTAGCTTGCTATCGGCAGGGGGTGCAGCACCAGCGTGGGCACGGCCAGGGCCACGGCCGCGAGCAGCATCGAAAGCACGGCCCGCGAGGCCATTCTGAGGCGGGAGAAGGCGGGGTCCGACGCGGCAAAGCGGTCCCGTGCCCCTAGATAGAGGCGCCGGAACGAGCTGTCTTTCGGCTTCGAAGCGTCCGCGAGCGCCGCCAAGCTCTCCTTCGCCTCCATGCATCGTGCCCACAGTCGCCGAGAGGCGAGTCTATGAGCGGGCGCGTGGCAAGGAAACCGGGGAACGGGTTCGTCGCCGGCTGCACGCAGTCGAGTAAATGGAAAGCGGGCGATCGTGGTCGAACCGCGCCCTCGCGCAAAAAGAACGTCGTTCGGTTCGCCGACGGCGGATCGGGCAGACTGCCCATACGAGGGTCGCCTCTCGTTCGGGCCGGGCATCGCGGAGGGTGCACCTGCGGGATTCCCGCTTAGGATTGTTCATTTCGCCCAAAGACTGGGCTAACACCACGCCAGCGTTTGAAAGCTGGAATGCGTCTATCGTGGTTCATGTCGATGAGAAGCTGGAGCCCATCCTTGCGGAGGTCCTGCGCAGGAATGCCGGCGAAGAAGAATTCCATCAAGCCGTCAAGGAGGTGCTCGAGAGTCTCGGCCGCGTGGTAGCCAAGCATCCGCGCTATGCCGATCATGCCTTGATCGAGCGGCTTTGCGAGCCGGAGCGTCAGATCATCTTCCGCGTGCCGTGGGTAGACGATACCGAACGGGTGCGGATCAATCGCGGCTTCCGCGTGCACAACTCGGCCCTCGGGCCCTACAAAGGCGGGCTGCGTTTCCATCCTTCCGTCAATGTCGGCATCATCAAGTTTCTCGCCTTCGAGCAGACGTTCAAGAACGCCTTGACCGGCATGCCGATCGGAGGAGGGAAGGGAGGGTCCGACTTCAATCCGCGCGGCCGCTCCGAGGGCGAGATCATGCGGTTCTGTCAGTCCTTCATGACCGAACTCCACCGTCATCTTGGCGAGCATACCGACGTGCCGGCGGGTGACATCGGCGTGGGCGGCCGCGAGATCGGCTTCATGTTCGGTCAGTACAAGCGGCTGACCAACCGTTATGAAGCGGGCGTTCTGACGGGAAAGGGACTGGTCTATGGGGGCTCCCGCGCCCGGATGGAGGCGACCGGATACGGCGCGACCTATTTTGTGCAGAGCATGCTGGCAACGCGAAATCAGTCGTTCGACGGCAAGCGTGTGGTGGTGTCAGGCTCGGGGAATGTCGCCATCTACTCCATGGAAAAAATTGCCGAGTTCGGCGGCAAGGTCGTGGCCTGCTCGGATTCCAACGGATACGTCATCGACGAGCAGGGCATCGATCTCGCGGTGGTCAAGGAGATCAAGGAGGTTCGGCGGGAGCGCATCGCCGAATATGCGCGCCTCAAGCGTACCGGTGTGCATTACATCGAAGGCGGGTCCATCTGGGATGTTGCATGCGAGGTCGCGATGCCGTCCGCCACGCAGAATGAGCTGACCGGAAAGGACGCGCGCACGCTGGTCCGCAACGGCGTCGTCGCCGTGGGCGAGGGCGCCAACATGCCGTGCACGCCCGAGGCCGTGCGTGTCTTTCGGGAGGCTGGCATGTTGTTCGGGCCGGGCAAGGCCGCGAACGCCGGAGGCGTCGCGACGTCCGCGCTCGAGATGCAGCAGAATGCGTCGCGCGACAGTTGGACGTTCGAGCAGACCGAGACACGCCTTGCCAACATCATGCGCGACATTCACGACCGCTGCGCAGAGACTGCCAGCGACTATGGCGCGCCAAGCGACTATGTGCTGGGCGCGAACATTGCCAGCTTCGTCCGCGTCGCGGAGGCCATGGAAGCGCTCGGCGTGATTTGAAAAGCGGCGGCAGCGTTTTTCTGCAGGCCGAATTTCTTAAACCGTTCACAGGAAAGTGGCCCGAAGATCGATACGATTGTCGAGCTGTCGATTAGACGAAGGCGCATGCGCAGTGTGTCACCAAGCTAAGAACGGACCCTTTACTGACAGGGGCCGTCAGTCAAGAGATCGTTCCTAGCGAAGCGATGTCGGAGAGCCTGTTCTTGGCGGTTTATTGCGTGAGCCGTCGGATAGGGCGGCCGATCGCTGACGATCGCCGGCCGGCCTCAATTCGTCTGCCGTGGGAGCCGTTCACCTAGCCGGGGACTGACGTGCCTTTTGCCTGCCAGGGTGCGGCGGGCGTGCGGACCGGCTGGCCGGTCTTCAACGCCTCCTCGATGGCAAGCGACAGCCACTGGTCCTGCGCGGCCTCGGCAAGGCCGTAGACCTCCGGCCCGCCTTCGACATAGGCGCCCATGCCGGCGAGCACGGTGGCGATGGCGATCTCGTCGTCGCTGAGCGGGGCATAAGGGAAGGGGTTGCGGTAGAGCCGGTCGGCGCCGCCGGAATAGCCCTTGTGCCATAGTCCCTCGAGATTGCCGTCATCGCCGGCATTCTCCCGCGCGAGGCGGAAGTGGACCGGCTTGTCGAACGTCTCGAGGTAGCGCACGTCGTAGTCGCGGATTTCGCCGCGGTCGCCGCGGATGAGGGCGCCGAGCGAGCGGATCCAGGAGAAATACTGGTCGCCGGTGAAGTCGTAGACGGCGAGCCGGTTGCCGAAGTCGAGCTCTGCGATCACCTGCCGCGACCGCGTCATCCGTTCGGCCACGGGCGGGCCGGCGCGGCCGGGGCCGGCGACTATGTCGCTCTCGAAGGCCCGGGCGGTGACCGTTGCCGGCTCGAAGCTCACACCGAGGAAGTGCCGGATGAGGCTGGTGCCGTGATAGCCGTGACAGGCGGAAACCTGCGCAAAGCTGGTCGTGCCGAGCTTGCCCGAGCGGACGAGCGCCAGCCGCGCCGCATGCAGCGGCTGATGGATATATTGCTCGGCGACCTGGATGCGGGCGCCGCCCTCGGCGAGCTTCCAGAGTCCGAGCAGGCCTTCCGCCGTCGGCGCCGGCGGCGTTTCCGTCAGGACCGCGACATTGCGGCCGGCGAGCTCCGAGATGAGGGCCGGCGCCGCCGGCTGCGGCACGGATACGATCACGAAGGCGGGCTTGCTGCCCCGAAGCAGGCCATCGGCGTCGCGCCAGGTCCGCACGCCCCAGGCCGTCTCGACCGCCTTGCCCTTTTCGGCGTTCCGCACCGCCATGCCGACGATCCGGAAGCGGTCGGGCAGGGCCCGCGCGATCCTGAGGAAGAACTCGGCGCGCCAGCCCGCGCCGACAATCGCAAATTCGATCGGTTTCATCGCGCCCTCCCTCAGCCGAACTGCCGCCCGTCGCGGTCGCCGCCAGCTCCGGAATAGGGCATCCCCGGATCCCAGTCGACGGCAGCGGCGGGACCGTTCTCGGCAAGCGGCAGCCTCAGGGCGCGGCCTTCCCGCGCCGAGCGATAGGCGCCCTCGACCAGCTCGAGGGCGATCAGTGAGCTTTCCGGGATGGCATAGTCGGCCGTGCCAGCATCGATCATGGCGGCGAGGTTTTCGAGGTGCAGCTGGCTTTCCAGCACATTGGGATCCTAAGCTTAGAATTCCACGTGGACAAGTTGTCGC